>Ga0123357_10001769_pt1 | contig 23373 bp, 14 predicted proteins | sample TergutEmb28metaG_FD_89873 | JGI IMG/M metagenome (GOLD analysis project Ga0123357, IMG submission 89873) | Embiratermes neotenicus P4 segment gut microbial communities from Petit-Saut dam, French Guiana - Emb289 P4 | ecosystem: Host-associated > Arthropoda: Insects > Digestive system > Gut ... | reverse complement strand
TTATCCCGTTTAGTTCTCGAAATATTTAGGTTTTTCGAAAAGCATGCGGAAAATTTAAATACCCTGCAAAATAATTCGGGCACCTGGGATTTACAGATGGGATTTAACTCGGGAGCCTAAGGGATATTACGTGTTCTGTTGGTCCTTAATTCTGCAGCCTCAAACTTCATTTTTATTATTATTTATTTTCACGTCACAACCCATTCGACCATTTCCTTCTCCCTCTTAACTCTCAACTAGCCCCTCTTTGTCTTGTCTTCCTGCACGCTGTAAAGAAGGCGACCTTCAGTACATTTCCCTTCACACGCCGTATCTTTTCTCTCCAGTTACCAACATTATCTCTAAATTTGTTCAAGCCACAATGTATATGTAACTGCTGTCAGACGAAATTCATTTCTACAGTTCTGTGTGTGTTTCTGGGAGTTGTCTTTCTGCTGCGTCTTAAGGACTTGTCACTCACTAACTAATCAACTACCGAACTGCATGAAGCACAAAAAATCTTGCAAAGCTAATAATTTTCATTTACTCACGAAATTTCCCACGTTGTGTAGCTCATAAAATTTCATCAAACTATTTTGAAATCCCAGTAATTGTCACTGTCCTGATCCAGATCGATGTTTCGCCATCATATTCCTTCGATATCCACTTTAATATTATCCATGGCCAAGACCGTTGCCCGCTAATTACCTTTCCTTTTGCCAAAACTCATGTCCAATTCTAATTCCTTACATTATTCCAAACGATCTCTCAAAAGATTTGCGAAATATTCAGTAATGCATTAAGCTGTTACGGTTTTGATTTGTTAGCAACACGTAAAGCCACCAAACTGAAGGGTACCCATTGTCGGATGTCCGCTGCTGTTTACTCTATATTACCAGTTACACTCCACATCTGGTGACTCTCTCTTCCATCGCAACCTGAGGAAGCCCCGCACCGTGTTGACATGGACACACTAATTACGGCTGATGATGCACTCTCATTATCATCATAAATATTATCTTTTATTTTCATTAGCAGTAACACAATTATGTAAGACAATATTACTTTCACCGGACAATAATTCTCTTATTAACGCCTTACCGTCTTTGTCTATTTTTGACTCATCACTGATATTGATTATATCATTTACTCGTTACTGACATTCATTAATCCATTCTCTCCTTACTGACAACCACGCATGACGAATAAAATATATAACCCCCGAAACTTGACGGGAAAGGTAAATAAAACTGAACGAATGAACTCAACAAGTGTGTAGAAGTACGTTTCCAACTTAGTGAACTTGAGATTTCTTGAAGGAAACCGGTGTAGTCGGTCTGCGGACGAGGCTGTTAGCTGGATGATTCAGGTTCGAATTCTCGGACTGTCTATGGATCGCACACAGCCTCCCGGTTATTATGCACTAGACATCTTTCCCTGGGATAAAACGGTCGGAATTTGAGCCTAACAACTCACCTGTATCGAATGTTCAGTTGATGCACAATAGAAATTTCCTGTCGGTGTTACATTTGCAGTTAAATGAGCAGATTAAGTGAAGTCTGTGCGAGTGTCTCGAACTGAGATGTACGGTAAGGAGTGGGCTGGCTGCAGTGCAGATTGGTACAGTGCTGTTGGTGAAGGTTAGTTTCTTTCGGTATTTGGTGTGAATTGCTTACAGCTTGAGATGTTGGACTGCCTGAACTCTGAAGGTGGAGGCACCAATCTGCAGCGAAAATTCATAATTATATAGCGGTCAGCATGGAGTGATATCTGAAGAAACAGTAATTTTTAGCAGTTCTGTTGAAATTACAACGGAATATTAATGAAATATTTTATTGTTGATAATATTAAAAGTATCGTTCCTCCTATCTAATTTACGGGCCTAATTGTTTGTAAATAAAGTGTCAAGTAACGTCTGATACTTACATCAATATTTAGTCACAAATTTCCAGTTACATTATAGAAGCTACCAGCAGCTTTCCTCCAGCTTTCGCTACTAACATTTCATAACAATTTCACATGTTTTCAATCCACAAATAACAACTCAGTTCTCACGCCGAATTCTGTCTAATGGGCTCGATAATACTTTTCGTATTGCAGCTCTGTTTTATAATCGCCACTTTGATCTGTTTTGTCTGCCACGTCACATATTAATTATGTATAATTGAATTCTTAGAAACCGTCAACACAAAAACTATTTCGAACCGTCCTCACAGTTGTCACGTGAAACGTCAACATTCATGTGCACGCGATATTCCCGAAGCACACCGGACAGAAGTAACGTACAGTTTAATTCATACAATTCAATATAATTTTGCAGATGCTTAAAGAATTTAAATCCTCTCTAGCATGTTTGTACCATTAGCAGAACTTGTATAGTGAAGGAAGAATTTTTATTTCACTTACCCGAAGGCAACTGGAAATGTATTCCTTCATCTAGGAAGTTTGTCATCCCCGTTGTGTGTATGAAACTGGGAAAATGGTATTTAGTCAAAAACAAGTGTGTCTTAATAGGCGTATTTAGTGACTAAAATGCGCAACTACAGGTTTCGGCCTGTACTGACCATCTTCGCATTATCTAAGGAGAACGTAACTTAAGATCTTATGCTTAGATCTCCTAAGAAAACCTGAATAATGATTAGTACAGAGCGAAACATGTTGTTGCCCCATATAGTCATTAAATACAACTATTGGAACACAGTTTTATTTTACTAAATACCATTTTCCTAGTGCAGTCTTTATGTTCAGTTCATCACTTTGCCTATAACATCACATCTAGCCCTAGATCTCCCAATGTGTCTATTCCTTTATAATAACAAAACGAAGAAGTTCTTGCGTCTTTAGTGAATGAACGAAATTCATATACAATTTCAATTTGAATTTGAAGAAATATCTTAGGTTAAGTCATATTGATTTTATTTCACTTAAATGGGGTAGAGCATTTGAATTCGTACTCATGAAAATTTATATTAGAGAATACATTGAAAACATGTCTAGAGATTTCAAAATTAATTATATTCTTACAAAGAATAAAGAGTACTGCACTTGAAGACCGATAGACATTTTTGATTAAGTCTCGATAAAAACTTCTTGGAATGAAATTTCCCGAACCGTGTTGTTGAGAAAACAAACACATAAATTCCGCTCAATAAATTTTTCACGCAATCGTGCGGTTTTTATGATACTGTGGAAAATAATGTTGATCAGGACAGGCCACAGCGCGCTTTGCGTGATGGATAATTTAGGTGACACACGCACTCAGAATATGTAATATCTATTGTTTTCCAAGGCAGCACTTGTTACGCGAACACATGGAACTCTTACGTTATACGCACAGTGCCTATTCTGTTCAATGTTACGTTCCATTGCTGTGCACATCCACAGAGTGTTCTGTGTACCGTGTACCGTCTGTGATAATGTGCAGCAATGTGCTGATACTGCAGTCCTTAGCGGTAACTGCAGTGCGGTTTGAGATGCGGCATCACTTCATTACAAGTGCACTGAGAACTCAGTATCAATACACGTACACCACCAGGTGCCGCACACACACGTGTGTGTGTACGTAACGTGCGCATGTGTTGTACACGTGTATCCATTCAGTTTGTCCCTACAGCGACACAAATTTTGGCAGTGAACGGCGAAGAATTACTAGGGCAGACGTACGTGAGGACCCTACCGCCCTCGAAATGATTCTTTTAGTTAAAGAGCTTAGCGCCTAAGGGTGGCTGCGCACGAGAAATTTTAATCGCTGCAACAATAGTAGCAGCGATTAAAATCGCTGGCGATATGTAATGCGATGCCCCGCAATATAGCACAAATTCCGTTACGTCACGTACTGCAAGGATGTAATAATGCAGTTGTTCGTCCTACCTGTGTCACTGCTTCTACTGACGTAGGTTCTAACAGCTAGATTTTACTAACGAATTTCTAAATGGCACTGACGTTTAGTTAACGAGTGTATTAACACTGGTTATAATATTAAATACGTCGGTACAATCTGCCACCAGTCAGAAGTTTTCTGACATTCACAAGGATTAGTAGTTAGGACCGCGAGACAAATAAAGCAATCAATTAACACGTTCCACACGAAATCAAACACAGATAAGAAAATAAACTGTATTCTACTCTAACTGATATTTGCACTTAGAAAAATTAATAAAATTTCAATTGTAGTTACACTAGTATAAATAGTAAAATAATCATCTTGTTCCTTTTGTAGTTTGAAATCAAAAAGCTAAATTTTGGAATTTTGCTAAAGTTATCAAATCTGTTCCAAAGTCTGGAATTAACTAGGGCGGGCGGGTCTTCACCGTCTAAAAAATTGGCGAAAAATTCGGAAATTCATAAAAATGAGCTGCAACAGGCGAGATAGCATCTAAAGTCTTTCGGGCGATAGCCGTCCTTCTTTGTGACAAGAACTTCTTCACACCACACGATTTCCCTCTAGCCTCAGAGGACAGAGAAGCTGCTCTTTTGAACCATCCTGCTTTGGTGAAGACCAGCGATCAGCCATCATTATTTTCTGCTAAATTTCGCCGTCCACTTCAGCTGTGGCGGGAGATCGCAGTAAGTTTTTGAGGTGCTTTGCTACAATTCTACTGGTCGCTGGTTTGATCACAGCTGGTTTCAGTGAAATTTTCATTGATATATAATCTTTCCGATCGCAATATGACCCTGGGTACTTCTCAGCCTCTAACAGAAATGATTACCAGGATTAATTCCAGGGTGTAAATTCGGCCGGTGTGTAAGGATGACAACCTATCACAATTCTGTGCCGTTGTCACGAAATCTGGGAACCTTAACTTCCTGGAACCTTCCGGGGCTTTCCAGGCTTGTAATGGTACTGCTTTACGTTTACCTTCTGCTGTGGTTCCCTTTTCATTCAGATACCAGCTCTCTGCTAACCTTGATATATAACCAAATTCTCGTCGTGGAACAGTAAAGTAAATAACGATTTAATCTTACATAAATTTTGTTGTGATATCTCAGAAAAAGGAAACCAAACATGCCACTAAATCCACAACCAGGCGGCTTGCGCCGAATGTTCTTCTTGGTCCTTAAAAAAGGCGGAAGACTGTGGTGCGCCGGGAGCCAACTGCTTCTGACAATCCATCGGATCGGACACTGACATAACTGTTCCTTTCGTTGGCGATTCGACAGAAGAAGAACAACAAGCCGCTGATTTTCAGTTCTGTACTTATAGCTTCTCTGAGGAATACTCTGTAGAAGAGTGGAAACAATGTGCGAAATATTGCAGATGGACACGAACACTGTGTGTTTTATGGAGGAAGATTATGTTTGTGAGACTTGTCATGGATAAACACTGCTTTGTTCCTCTTTTTATTTCTAATTTTTTTAATCTGTAAATTTTCGTCGTCCATTCAGGGTAAATATTTCACCTCCCCAAATTAGGAAGTGTTGTGTACCTTCAGCCTTGAAGGCCGGGCTTGGTCGGAACCAAGGCTCAGTCATGTGACCGGTATGGCTCTGACACACTGCATCCTGTGCAAGTTCTTGTGGGTAGTTTGCCATTACTTTCCCCCAACTTTAGACGTTCCCACTTTACCCGCCAGGTGCCTCCGTCCGCAACGACGCGTGAGATCCTTGCAGCGTAATGTGGAACTGTGGTCGAGAAAGATTTCCGGTAAATATTTTGCCTAAATTCCGAATTCCACTTATATTTAGGGATCTTTTACATGCCGCAAATCTACGACATGGGGCCGACGGCTTTAATTCTCCTCCGAAGGAAGGCGTGCTGAGTATTTTTCGCCCTAAAAATCCGACGGCTTCGGCTGGGTTTGAACCCGCAAACTTGGGTACTAAAGGCCACAATTAGGTAATACGAAGACTTTAAGGTAACGAATTTTTCACACGTTTATCTTTCATCATTCACGATTTTCATGTGCCAACTGTCTGTACATTAATAGAATAAAGTTTCGTTTGCGTTTTGAAAAGTTTTACGACTTTTGTCTCAGTTTAATAGCAGTTCATATAAAACCTTCCTGTAACAGGCGACTCTCCCCTAAGCAATAAAACCTGTTTTGATTCTTTCTACAAATTTGTCTTAGAATTTTCTCACTCTAAGTTGCGTTCAGGCAAACCCGATCAAAAATTAATATCGATCTTGAAGTAAAGTACTTATTATAATTGTCAAAATTTTATGAAATTTTAATTCTGGGGAGAAATTAAAAGACTTTAGTTTAAAATATTACGAAAATTCGATCCGAGTTAATGCAAAAGGATTGAAAGGAAGCATGAACTTGATAAATATGGAATTTCGCATTTTTGACATTGGGTTAATAAGAACAGACAAACACACAAACACATCGTCACTACTTATAATTGCCACTGTCAAATTTCTTTATTAAAATGTCTTTGAAAGTGTTAACAATACCTGAGCCGACGGACTATTCCACAGAGCGTAAGTTCGTACATTACAAGCTTCTATCTTATTAATTATATGAAACACGGCATATCATATACAACTGTTTAAACAAATGACACAAATTTCATACAGCATGTCTGGGATATGAACAAATAGTACCTGTTTCACAGAATTAATTGTGTTCGATGGTGTGTGTTTGTGTTTGTGTTGGTGCTCCAACGACTAAACACGGAAATATTACGTTAGAGCAAGTTCTGAGGGAGATATTTGGTCTGAAGTCAGATGGAGTATCAGGGGGATGAAAAGAATTGCACAGTGAGCAGCTGCATGATTTGTATTGGTTAGTGAATGGTGGTGGGAGTTGAACTAAGAGACAGTGGGACAGATGGGGCAAGAGAAACGGCTGCAGAAATTAAAAATTCACAGACAATTTCAGTTGGAAACCGTGAGAGATAAATGCACTTTTGGTGATCTAGAGGTAGATGAAATGTTAAAGACAACGTGATGAATTGGACATAATGGACTGCAATTTAATTTGCATTCCGCTCAGTAAAATACAAATCCTTCCTTAGATATATCACTTATGCTAATTGAACAAAAGTACTGAGGAAAAAATCTTCATAATTTTTGCAAAATTGGACTGAATTGTATGTACTCAGTTGGACATTAATTCTGTCCCACCCTGCTTAGGGGTTTGTGTGTGCATATGGCCTTGTGACACTTCACGTGATCACTGTGACGTCGTTTCGAGAAAGTTGTTGTGGTAAAGTTTGTAATTGGATACACGTATATATAATTGAAACGTGACATGTCAGACAAAACATAACATTGGCGATTTTGAAACAGCTGCAATGTTGAAAGGCAGATCGAACACTTCAGACAGAATGTGGCGTGACAGCTGGGTTGCTAATGATTAGTTGATGGAAATGGGAAAGACATATGAAATGTTAGTAGCGAAAGGCGAATGTAAGCAGCTGGAAGATACAAGAATATAATTGGCACATTGTGGTCAAATAGTGATTTATCAAACTTTATCGATACTATAATATTGATTTAACTATAATTTTGCCCAATTTTTAATAACACAAAACAACAATAGCTTAAATAGAAAAACACCTAATAAAAATATTCAAAACCAAAATACAAATTAGTTAACCAATTACCAAATACACTTTACGAAATTCAATTCACGTACCAATAAACTCAACTTTACACCAAATCAAATAAATAATATTCAATTACAAGAAAACCCATACTACATGTGGTAAAAGAAATATACATACAAATTACACACTCTACAATGAGTTGCATAAATGATGAGAGCCTGTAATACAACTAATCAAGAATTACCTTTTTTTAAATGTATACATAAGTATAGGATAGTTGGATTAAGGTTTTATATATCTAATTCATACCTAATAATAAAATTTTGTACATATAAGATGTAAAATTACCATTAAATATATTTATTAATACTTTTTAATATAAATATAATTTCTTATACGATATATTATATAGGGAGAAATTTAATTCTAATATTAAACCTTAACACATTTCGGTAATATTCCATTGTGTTCTGAACAAAATCGCTCAAAATTAAAGTCTCTTCAGATATCACTCCATGCTGACAGCCATATAATTGTCAGATTTCGCTGCAGATCACTGCTTCCATCTTCAGAATACTTGCAGTCGAACAATTCAAGCTGTAAGAAATTCACACAAAATACCGAAAGACAATAACCTTCACCAACAGTGTTGTACCAATCTGCACTGTAGGCAGCCCACTTTTTAACGTATATCTCAGTTCCAGACACTCGCACAGCCTTCACCTACTGCTGCTTATTTAACTGCAAACGTTAACACCAACGGAAACTTTGTATTGTGCATCATCACCCGGGCTCTAGATACAGTTGTATTGTTAGGCTCATGTCTCGACCGATTTATCCCCAGTGAACGCCAGTATATACTAACCAACACGCTGTGTAAACCCCACATCAAATCCAGACGTTTTGGACGGGACAGAAAAATTCGCCTTCCCGCAATTCAAACCCTGCTTTCGTCCAGCCCATAACCTCGCCCGTAGGCCGACTGCACGATTTTCTTCACGAAATCTCCAGTTCAGAAGCTAATTAATGTACTGACAGATGGCTGTTGCGATCATTCTTGCGGTTTTGTGTAATATTTTCTAAATATTTTGAGCGTTTGAAATTCACTTCTTCATGACAGGATGTCAGTAAAGAGTTAATAGTCGAATGAAAGTTAGTAAGGTGTCAATATCGTACAGAATGTCAGTAAGTCATCAATAACACACTGAATGTCATTAAGGATTTAAATGTGGATGAATATCTGTAAAGAGTCAATAATAGAATTAGATTCGGTTTGAGGAATGAACATATTCAATAATACTGTTATTGCTGTACGACTGATTGAATTGTTAACGATTTGTTGAAAGACCTTACATTCCTGTTGCAAATAGGTTTTAATTTACAGGCCCTATGTGTTTCATTTCAATTCATGAAATCCATGTTACTTTGCTAAATTTCCAGGACGGCCCCAGACTTGTACACTTAAAGTAATCTGGCTACAAAAGGAGTCCAGATAAACGTGTCCGAGTGAAGCAAATCTTTACACTCACAAATAATATGGGTAGCGGATGTAGACGGAGACTGAGTGGGTCGACGGGAATTTGAACTGTGAAATAATAATAATAATAATAATAATAATAATAATAATAATAATAATAATGCTTTTAACCTAGCAGTAGTAAGGCCCAACAGACCACGTGATGATGTGACACACACAGAAAAATCAGATGAAAATTTCCGATAAGCAGCGCAACTGCACAGTGCAGTGTGAATGTAGTACAGACAACAGCAAAATGCGACACACAAAACAGATCAGCAATCTGCTGCAGCAATATAATTACGTAGCTTGCTGCAGAAGAATGGTACTGCGGACTGCTTACACAATGTCACTGATTTGGCGAAGCGCTACACAAACATTACCTCAATTCGCACAATGCAATGGTACAATTCGTGCTTACATTTAAATCTCGAATTGTTACAAGCAAGAAAATAATTAAACCAAAAAATACTGACTTCTTAAAAAACAGAAAACCAAATTCGTTAAATTACAGCAGCGTTGACATTTGTGTCTCTGCTGCCATTCAATATGATGGCTAACGGCTGTGAGGTGTGACGCCGTACACACTAGCAAATATTTACTTTCTTTGGCGACCATTCAATCTACGTCCAAACCCGACATGAAAAAAAGCCTCGGAAACAGGAATTTTGTCCAATATTTATACCGAAATACGCTCGGTCACATTCCAATAACCCCTAAAAATATTTTATTAACCAGAGCATTATTAAGTTTGAAGTCCCATGAATCGCCAACACTTCTATAAACCAATGAAATTCTATTTGCAGATGGCAGTAACCGAAAGGTTTTTAAGCTTGCTACGGCTGCTGAAGGCGGACACTCGAGCTCCTTTATCGCTGACAGACAGCACACAGACCACAGAGCAGCTGCACACTGTACTGTGTTTGTGGACCATGGCGCACAGGCACTTCGCGCCTGGAAGACCTCTCGTCGTCTCAATGCCACGCACAACGTCGGACGTCGCCCGCAGCTCTCTCAGTGACCCTCTGCCACAGAGAGACGATCTGAAGACGGTGAGTTTATTGCTAGGAAAGTTACACGAAGGAAAAAGGTGTCCGATTGAACTGTTCCGACCAAGTGGAGATGACACTGCAGACACACCAGTTTTACAGCAGAGTTACATTCTGTTTGTGTGGAACGGAGAGGAGGGCAGCTTAAACGAGACGCTTGAAAATCAGGCGGAGAATCTGAAATACAGCACATCGTGGAAACCTAGAGGAAGGTTTCTTGTGGTGGCAACTGGCAGTTGCAAATGTTCGGCACAAATACTGGCTGCTCACGTAAGTTCCTTATTGTGGCAGGTGGCCAGATTTGTCAACGAGGTAGCCTTGATTCCAAACCAATTTGCATATCTTCCACTGCATGCTGTGAGGAGAACAAAGGCATAATCAGCTGAATGGTTGAATTTGTATAGTACAAAGATACCATTTAAATTGGGAATGTGGATAGAGGTAAAGTACATCACTTAATTTAACTTTCAGGTTACAAAATCAGTGGGAATTCCTTAATGGCCAGTAAGATGGCTAGTTTCAAGAGGAACCCAGGACATTTGAGTTGCCTTCTGGCTTATATAATTGCTGTGCAATGCAGTTGTCTCTCCTAACTCTACCAAGTGTCCGTCCTTCCAAGTAAACGTATCTCAGCTCTGCATGCGTTTTGCTGACAGTCGAAGTGAACCATTTCCACATCATGTCAGTTGAGACACTCTGATATTTCAACAGTAAACACAAAGTGCTCAGAAGCTGATGGTTACTGAGCCCATAAAGAAATCCGCCGTCTGTCACGCAACGACACTCCTCTTGACGCCCATCCAGTCCCTGTTCCAATTCACCTCATTACGCCCGTTGCCAACCGTCGGCACTTAGCTCTCTGCAGCGGGCTTAATATTTTGTGTCTTCTGAACAAAAATATGTGTCCTGACGTCTGTACTGCGTGCTACATGTCCGGCGCATCTTGTACCTACCACAATTTCAATCATTAATGTTCATTTTTTCTTGGGCGGAGAAGGATACAGAAAGCAATGGGAAGACCAAATTGGAGATGGGAAGATAACATTAGCCTAAAAATAAGCTGGGAAATTGCGTTCTGGATTAATTAATCTGGCTTAGGAAAAAGAACATTACTTCGCTATTGTGAGAGCGGTGATGAAATTTTGGTTTCCAAGACAGCTGGCAGTTTTTGATAAGACAAACAGTGGGCTCATCAAGGGACTGTGCGAAATTGAGAAACTGAAGACGTGTCAGAGCAACGGTGACGGTTGTGAGAGTAAGCAGCAAAGTGTTCGACATTTGAAATAACCACACACTTCATTACATCACGAGAAGATGTCAGTTGACAGTCAGCAGATTGCGTCACGGGTTGCGTTAAATTATTCATTTTTAGAGCACAGTTCAGCTGTTCAATCAATACCACGCAGCTAACCGCCCTGACCTTTTTACCCACCGTACAGTCACCTAAAACATTTGTTGCACTGTTTGGTCTGAACTGGATGACAGACGTCACAGTGACCACACACTGCAATTGTTACAGTTCGGCGAACTGTACTGGCTTTAAATATTTCAAGCGTGCGAAGGAACACAAACACGGTTCATATTTTTGTTGGGAAACGACAAACGAAATTCAGCATTTTGAAATGTACATGTCTTCGAAACTTGACAAATAATTTTTTTCTAAATAATAACATTAATTATATATCAGGACGAAGATTTAACGTCTGAAGCCCAGTGTTCACTATATGTACCACCAGGTTAACATTGAAAAATTCTCCGTTTTCTCACACAGTGTAATTATGATTTTTGCGTGGATCTGAGAAAAACAGCGATTACTTTCCTATACAATATTAACTGACTGCATTTTATAACTGAGATTTAACCCTCTACAGCCCAGTGGCCACTAAAGTTGCCGTCAATTTAACATTCAAAAATTCTACGTTCTGCCCACACAGTGTATTTATGTGTTTTGCGTGGATCTGAGTAAAACAGCGATTACTTTCCTATACAATATTAATTGACTGCATTTTATAACAGAGATTTAACCCTTTACAGTCCAGTGCTCACCATATGTACCGCCAGTTTAACTTTGAACAATTCTACCTTATGCACACACAGTGTATTTATATGTTTGGCGTGGATCTGAGAAAAACCGCTATTACTTTCCTATACTAAATTAACTGGCTGTTTTTATAACTGAGATTTAACGCTTTAGAGTCCAGAGGTCACTACATGTACCGCCAGATTAACTTTCAACAATTCTACGTTCTATAAATTGACAATGACTTCTCAGTCAAACACAACAAAATTTTATTTATTTAAGTTTATTATTGCATTATGGCAAAATGTTTCGATATTTCGGAATCATTTTCAGGCCTTTCTGAGAAAAGAGTTCCTTACTTAGCAACGTATAAAAATATGCTGTGGCATCCCTAACGCTCACATTCTTGATAAAACTATTTATCAAATGCTAGTGTTGTTTTGTTATTATAGTATAATCTCCCCCCCCCCCCAAGGGCAGAACTGTCACTGATGGTGTTCATAATAGGAACAAATTTTCTCTCTATACATTAATTGTTAGTTAACAAAACAATCTTAGATTTCTTCTAACTATATTTAAAATAGTACATCTGGTTTGAACGTGCCTTGGTTTCAGCTAAAACACTGCATCAGCAGGAATCGACAGCCAATCATAGCTTTAGGAAATTTCCACAACACGTTACTAGCACACTCTTTCTTTGTGTAAAACTGAAGCCAAGCTGCTAATGCTTGTTTCCACCAGACGAAACACCACGACCGCTGTGTAAGCACGGGTCTGCGCTTCACCAGCAGCCACATATTTCCTTTGTGTTTAATTTGTATGGATTGCCTTCTATTTTTTTTTTGTTTTTCTTCTTCTCCCCGGGGCATTCCTTTTTAAGCACAGTCCCCAGTGTTTGCAATTAAATGGGTATTTATCGAACTCGTGTTTGTGTTACTTCAAATCACTTCAACACATAAAGATAACAGGGCAGTGATCATATCACAATCTGGTGCAAATTAGTAGTGTCAGTGCGAGCAAGTTGTGTATAACTAATTCACTTCGACACCCGTAAATGGAATATAGCTAGTGGGCTTGTAACAACCAATAGAGTGTTTGCAAAGGCAATTCGAATAGTGTTACCACAAGGATGAAAATATTACTACCTACAAAGTTTGTAATTTAACATAAAAGGAAGTGCAACTACAAGGGTTCACTATAGTTTGTAACTAGTGAAATCCACCTTTAAGAACATTAACTAGTTCGTGTAAAACTTATATTTTCGAGCTTAACATTAAATAAACTAATTTGTTTTGACCGGGATTTATCGTGAGTAGATTAAACTCTATTCTATCCTATATGTTCCCTGAGCCAGCAGGCGCAACAGATGGAAAGATAATAATTCGTCCACACCTACATTACGAGATTAAGAATGCGCAGAACACTCTTCCCCTGGCCGTTTTCTCGTGAAACTGAAGAAGCAGCAGAACATTTTGCGTTACGTTTCAGTGGCAAGTTTAGGTATAAATTGTATTAAAGGCGCGGTGCGTGTTCATTTGTGTTCTGCTGACAAATAGGTGCTATCGGAAAGTGCGGTGTGCGAGTGTTTGACATTTTGTGAAGTTTTGTGTGGCGTAACGTTTCTGCTGTCCTGCATGTAGTTGATACAAATCTCAACACGTCAACACTACAGTGTGTTACACAGTGGTGGGCAGCGAATGCGGTTAGCACGGATGAACGCAGGCTTGGCCACAGAAGACAGAGCAGTGCAAATGTGTCTGTTACAGGAAGCATCACTAGTTTTGAGGGCATCGGATCTTGTCTTGCGATTTAAAAAGCACAGATCATTACGAAGCAGTTTTTGTTGCTCTGTAAATTTTCATCTTTAGCAGAGCTACTTAGCTGCATTTCGACGTTTTGCAAAAAATATATATATCAATTGAATTAATGCTTATATAATGTATGTTTGGTGTCAGATTTCTCACGCATGCGGTGCAATTAGTTTGATTATCTAACATTGTGGATGTCTGCCCCATATACAGTGGGTGCTAGGAATTACACATAGGTAAGTCGGTCATATTTCCAGTGTAGAAACGTAAAGTGTAATAATGCATACTGCACAATTATAACTCTATTTAAGACTACAGCTGTATATTTCCCCTTTTTTCACAGCTGACATTAACAGCCCCATGATGGGCACTTTACATATCCGAAAATTATAACTATTGCCAGGGTAGACACAATAAGAGCTGTACATTGCAGGTCGCATTGCGTTCATTGTGTATTGTACAGTCACAACGGAATTGCCACATATTCAAATTAAATAATGTCGTATTTACAGCAATAAGTCTGTCTTTCTGTCACAATCATTTCGCTACCCGCACACACTCATTCACACTCACACTCAATCACACTCACACACAATCAGTACACAACGATGCTACTGTCGTATTGAATTACTCAAAACTGGTGACAGCAACACTTGAGATTACAGATTTTGCCACAGAATATACACGTAATTGTATACATAACAAATTCATATATATTTAATTTTTTATAACATTACGTATCATATACAATTGTTCATAAATTTATTTTCCTATTGGCAGGTACATTTCATGTTTATCATTTACTTATGCGACCAATTAAACTAAAACTTTAAAATTAAATTGTATATTATAAATGCATTCAAAGTAAGTATGAAAGTCTTAATAATAAATAGTAGTCACAAAAATAGTAATAGTAAAATTACAAAGTCCAGTAACCCCATCTACAAGTCGTGCAAATTAGCAACGTTCTATAAGGCTAAGTGATTTACAACTCTGTAATAGCGACCTAACAGCTGTTCATAGAAATGAAATAGAATTCAAACATAAGGTGCGGGATGTGAATGAATACTTTATGGTACACAGAATTAAGTGTATTGGAGTTCCTTTGTGTTTGTGTTCCCCAGGATTAAACACTTGAAATACTGTGCCATATCAGGGGATGAGGAAGATCTTTTATGGAAACAGAGACAGTATCAGAGAGATGAAACAAATTGCACAGTGAGCAGTTGCATGATTTGTACTGGTGAGTGAATGTTGGTGGGAGGTGAATTGAAAGACAGTGGGACAGATGGGACAAGAGAAATGCACTGGAGTAATTGAAAATAGACGCAAAATTTCAGTTCGAGACCGTTAGAGGAACAGGCATTTTGGGAGATCTGGGCTTAGTTGAAATGTTAGAAGAAAACCTTTTGAACTGGACACAAAGGATTAAATTTATAGTTGCCTTCCGCTCAGTAAAATAAAAATTCTTCCTTCTCTATACAAGATCTGCTAATGAATCAAATATGTCAGTAGGGGTTATATTGTTTTAATGATTTGCGATATTATACTTAATTGTACGCAGTCTATTGGACACTATTTCTGTCCCACTTTGCTATTGGGTTTTTCGTGCACATGGCGTGAAGACAATTCTCGTGACCACTGCGATGGAGCTTTTGACATAAGTGTCGTGTTAATGTTTGCTATCTGATACAAGTTTAAATAATTAATTGGTGACACGACAGACAAAAATAAAAAAAGCTGTTCTTTTTAAACGCAAATGTAATGCGGAAAGAATTGTCGAACATATTAGACAGAATGAGGTGTGAGAAGGCATTTGTGAATGGTGGGTTGAAAGAAATGTGAAATGGATATGAAAAGTTAGTAGCGAAATTTGAAACAATCTTGCTAGATGATTTCAGAATATAACTGTCAATTGGAGGGAAAGAATTGATGTAAGTACCTAACGTTGTCTGATATATTATTTACATATATCAAGGCCTGTAAACTCGATGGGGATAAAGATCGTTTACATATTATCAACAATAAAACATTTCGGTAATATTCCAGAGTGTTCTCATCAAGCAGCTAAAAATTAAATTCTCTTCAAATATCACTCCATGCTGACCGCTATATTATTATCAGATTTCGCTGGCAGTTTACTGACTCCACCTTCACAGTTCAGGCAAACCAACACTTCAAGCTGTAAGCAATTCACACCAAATACCGAAAGACACTAAACTTCACCAACAGCGCTGTACCAATCTGCACTGCCCGCCAGCCCACTCTTTACCGTACATCTCAGTTCCAGACACTCGCACAGACTTCACCTTCTGCTGTCCATTTAACTACAAACCTTAACACCAACGGAAACTTTGTGTTGTGCGTCATCACCTGGGCACAAGATACAGTAGAGCTGTTAGGCTCACGCCTCGACCGCTGTATCCCAATGCAAGCAGTTCAGTACAAACTAACCAGGGGCTGTTTGGCCACAAGGCCTTTCTGGAAGTTGTCAAGAAGACAGCAAACATTCGCCATTACTGGAATTCGAAACCTGGAATCGTCGAACTAACAGCCTCTAATTTAGGCCGACTGCGGGAATTTCTTCAAAAATCTGAAGTTCAGAAAGTTAGTAACTTAAAGAGAGATGGCTGTTGTGTACAATTGTGCGGATTTACGTACACTTCTTTGACTGTGTTAGGTGTTATATAATTTAGTTCGTCACGCGTGTTTTCAGTAATGATGGACTGTATATCCGTAAGAATTGAATGATAGACTGAATATCAGTAAGGTGTCTGTACCGTACTAAATGTCATTAAAGCGCCAATTGCAGACTAAATGTCAGTATGAGTTCAATTATAGATTGACTTTCAGCCCGGTGTACATTATAGATTGAATGCCAGAAATATTCAACAAGAGACTGAATGTCTATAAGGATTCAGTTAAAAAAATGAATGTAAGTAAGAATTCAATAATAAGTTGATGTCAGAAAGGTGTTCATAACAGATTGAGGATGCTGTTGAGGAATGAATACCTTTCGTAATTCTGTTTCTACTAATGAAATTACTAACTTCTCCATGGAGCAGTGACTTCTTTAAAAGCTAACCGGTTTGAATCTAGTCACAAAATTCCCCCAATTTTATGGAACCAGAAGGTTCATTACCGCATTCACAAGTTCCCACCACATGTCCTTAAAATGCGCCATATCGATCCAATACATAATACCACAATTCTCTTCCTGAAGATTCATCTTATTATTATTCTCCAAATCACGCCGCGGTCCTCTCAGTAGTGCTTTTCTCCCAGGATTCCCCACCAAAACCCTGTAAACAATATTCCCCTCCCTATACAACTTTCCCCTACGAGTAAAACACACCCCAACCTATTCAACACTCAACTTCCTATAAAACACTCCCAACCTATACAACACCCCCTTCTTAAAAAACACTCCCCTCCCTATACAACACTCCTTCCCTATGCAACACATCCTTCCCTATACAACACCCCTTCCCTAAACAACACTACCCTCCCTGTATAAAATTTAACTCCCTATAAAATAATCCCCTACCTAAACAAAACTACCCTCCCTATTCAACATTCCCTTCCCTATAAAACAATCCCTCCCTAAACAACACGCCCTTCGCTATACAACAATTCCCTCCCTATATAACACAAAACTCCCTATACAACCCTCCCTTCCCTATACAATACTCCCCTACCTATACAACCCTACATTCTCTCTACAGCACTAAACTCCCTAAACAACACAGCCCTTCCTATAAAACATCCCCTCCTTATACAACACTCCCCTCAATATACAACACTACACTACATATACAAATTTCCCCTCCCCTTACAAAAATTCCCTCGATATACAACACTCCCCTCCCTTTACAACAAACCCCTCCATATACAACAATCCCCTCATTATACAACACTCCCCTCCCTATACAACACTCCCCCCTATACAACACACCCATCCCTATAAAACACTACCCTTCCTATACAAAACACACCTCACTATTCAACACTCCTCTCCATTATATAACACTCCTCTCCCTATAAAACACTCGCCTCACTATAAAACAATCGCCTCCATATACAACACACCTCTACTTATAAAACAATCCCCTCCCTATAAAACACTCGCATCACTGTACAACACTCCCGTACCCCATAAGCGCTACACGCCTCAAACATTTTTATTTTTTCGAATACCAACCGCAAAATTTTGGTTGAGAAGTAAAGAATATTAACCAGTACAGAAGATTAACCGCTACAGAACAATAAACAGTACAGAACATTAAGCGATACAGAACCATAAGCGGTACAGAATATTAAGCAATAGAGAATATTAAGCAGTAGAAATATTAATCTGTATAGAACCATAATCAGTACAGAAAATTAAGCAGTACAGAACATTAAGTCGTAGAGAATATTAAGTAGTACTGAATAATAGGCGCTACAGAACATTAAACAATAAAGAACATAAAGCAGTAGAGAAAATTTAGCGATATAGAACATTAAGCGGTAAAGAATATTAAGCAATATAGAATATCAAGCAGTAGAAAACATTAAGCTTTATAGAACATTAAGCATTAGAAAACATTAAGCGGTAGAGAACATTAAGCGTTAAAGAATTTTAAGCAATACAGAACATTAAGCAGTACAGATCATTAAGAGGTACAGAACATTAAGCGGTAAAGAACATTAAGCAGTAAAGAACACTAAGCAGTAAAGAACATTAAGCAGTATAGATCTTTGTGCAGTAGAGAATATTAAGCAGTACAGAACAATAAGCGTTACAGAACATTAAGCGAATCAAAGCATTAAGCAGTCAATAAATTAAGCGGTATAGAACATTAAGAAGTACAGGACATTTAGAAGTACAGTACATTAAGCAGTACGGAACATTTAGAGTACAGAACATTAAGCAGTACAGAAAATTAAGCATTAGAGAACACTAAGCAGTAAAGAATATCAAGCGGTACAGAACATTAAGCAGTATATAATATTAAGCTTTGACGAACATTAAGCAGTAGAAAATATTCAGGTTTAAAAAACATTAAGCATTAGAGAACATTAAGCAGTACAGAATATTAAGCAGTGCAGAACATTAAGCAGTACAGAACATAAAGCATTCCAGAACATTGAGCAATATGCAATATTAAGAAGTACAGAACATTAAACAACAGAGCACATTAAGCAGTAGAATACATTAAGCACTGACGAACATTAAGCAATAGAGAACATTCAGCTTTCTAGAACATTAAGCAGTACAGAACATAAAGCAGTTCACAACATTATACAGTGCAGTGCATTAAGCTATATAGACCATTAATCAGTATAGAACCTTAAGCAATACAGAAATTTAAGCAGTACAGAACATTAAGCGTTACAGAATATTAGGTTTTACAGAACATTAAGCAGTACAGAACATTAAGAAGAACAGAACGTTAAGCAATACAGAACATTCAGCAGTACAGAACATCAAGCAGTACAGAACATTTAACATTGATGAACATTAAGCGATAGAGAACATTCAGCCTTATAGATTATTTTGCAGTACAGAACATAAAGCAATGCAGAACATTAAGCATTACAGTACATTAAACAGTGCAGAGAATTAAGCAATACAAAGCATAAAGTAGTGCAGAACATTAAGCAACACACAACAATAAGTAATAAAGATTATTAAGCACTCAGAACTTTAAGAAGTACAAAATATCAAGCAATAAAGAAATTTCAGCAGTACATAACATTAAGCAGTACAGAACATTAAGCATTGATAAACATTAAGCCGTAGAGAACATTCAGCTATATAGAACATTAAGCAGTACAGAACATAAAACAATGCAGAACATAAAGCAGTACAGAACAATAAGCAGTACAGAATATAAAGCAATGCAGAAAATGAAGCTGTACTGTACATTAAGCAGTACAGGACATTAAGCAGTACAGAACACTAAGCAATACAGAACATAATTCAGTGCAGAACTTTAAGCAATACAGAACATTCAGCAATACAGAACATTAAGCAATACAGAGCATAAAGCAGTACAGATCATTAAGCAGTAGAGAACATTAATGTGTACAGAACATTAAGCAGTACAGATCATTAAGCAGTAGAGTACATTAAGCAATACAGAACATTAAGCAATAGAGAACATTAAACAATACAGGACATTAAGCAATACAGAACCTTAAGCATTATAGTACGTGGAGCAGTACAGAACATTAAGCATTAGAGAACATTAAGTAATACAGAACATTAAGCAGTACAAGCATTGAAAATACAGAATATTATACAGTACAGAACATTAAGCAATTCAGAACACGAAGCACGCAACTATGTATTTTCCGCCAGTCCGTTCTAGCCTCATCATTTTTAGGCCCAAATATTCTCTTCAACTAGCCATTTTTAATCACCCCTCTTTTCCTTCCTCCCTAAATATCAGCGACCAAGTTTCACACCCATATGAAACTACAGGCAAAATTATATCAACATCCTATTCTTTAAATTTTGGATAACAAACTGGAATACAAAAGATTTTGCACCGAATGACAGCAAGCATTCCCTGAATTCAATACTTTCTTAAATTCTCCCTTAATACAATTTTTTTGTTAATGTTATTAACAAATTATTGAACTCTTCCACTATTTCTAATGACCTATTTTCAACCTTCATACTGTTAATTCGTCCTGCATTCTGATCACGATACAAGACCATGTACTTAGTTTTATCAGCATTTACTTCCAGTCCACTCTCCCTACTCGCCATTACCAATGATTCACCATTTCCATTTACAGTATGTACGCTTCCTCCCAATAAATTAATATCATCGGCACAAACCAGAAACTGAAGTGTAACTATTAATTTGAATCCAAACTGAATAACTTGAACACTCCTAATGGCGTACTCTATACCAAAGTTGGATAAAAATGGCAATAAATTATCTCCTTGTTTCAAACCATTCCTAATACAAAACCTGTCGGACAAATTCTTTCCTACCCAGACACTGCTGTACGTTTCTGTCAGACACATTCTTATTAGCCTTACCAGGTTCATGTGGATACCGAACTGAATGAGAATATTACATAAAACTTCCCTCCTACCCGAAACATAAGCTTTCTTGATATCTGTAATCAGCTGATACGCTGCTTCATAGTTTTCCCTTTCTTTCAAGTATTTGACGAATGCACTATATATGTTCAGTTGTTGACCTGTTGCTTCAAAATCCCCACTGGCGACCAACAATAATTTCCTCTGAATATGGAGTTAACATCAAGAGCAGGAGGGTGGGTAAAATTTTGTACGTAGTTGGGAAATGCGATATGCTTCCATAATTAGTAAAATCTGTTTTATCGCCATTATTGTAGATAGATACAGTGAACGAATGCTTCCATTCATCAGGCAATTCTCCTTACTCCAAATAGAAACAATAAATTGATGAATCTCACAGCGAAATATCTTACCTCCTGCTTTTCTCTAATTTATTGTTTTGTGACTTTTGGCTTTCCAATATCCAACTCAAATTCAGAGCCACGTGACTTACGTACTAGTGGTCCGGTGTGTTTATTTCTGTCTGCCTAACATCGCTAACTTCATGTACACAGAATGGCTGGGAGAAATAGTTCCTACACCTAGACCAAATACTGTAGGAGTCTGCAAACCAATCAACTTCGTCATCATTCACTCTATTAGTTCAAATCTGGTAACCATATTAATGTCATTTATGCTTTTATACAAGTTGATCTTACTGTTAGTTTCATGATCCTCGATTTTAGCTTACAGGTTTACTTTCCTTTTTTCCTGAAATATCTGCTAGCATCACATCTTACATTGTTCAAACCATCTAAATTGCTTTGCTCGCATCATGTGTCCTCTACGTTTTAGTGTGCTTCCTTTGATCAAATATACCTAAATATTCTTCATCAAAGTATGACATATGCCGCTAAGTAACTGAAGTTCTAGATACATTCGAGCTGATGTTTTGATATTCTCTTTAATGTTCTCCCCAGCTCAATTCATGTCCTCGTCAAAACTTAAATTCTCGAAAGCCGCAAACCGGTATGTAATCTCAATCTGATACTCTTTCTAACCTCCAGGTCATTTAGCTTCCTCAGATTAAATTTTTCCCCACCAAAATTATGTGTTTCTTTTTTACATATTGCCCATCTTTCCCTAACATTTCAATCACCAGAAAGTGATCAGTACCGCAGCCAGTTCCACTGAATATTCGTACATCTACTATTCTCGTAAGCCATTTCCTATCTATTATTATGTAATCAATTTGGTTGTGTGTCTTCCCATCAGGAGTGGTCCAGGTGTACTTATATGTATGTATGTATGTATATATATATATATATATATATATATCTCAATGTAGGAACATCGTGCTCTTAATATCCGGATTTTTTGATGTCGGAAAATTTACTGTTCTAAAATTATTATCATTTTCATTCTGATGTAGATTTTAATTATAAATTTTCCGTTTCAAAATATTTCATCTCCCCAGTTCTGCATTAAAATGTCCTAATGGAAATTCTCATAAGTTACTTAGGAAAATGATAATAAAATGCTGCATTTCCTCGTAAAACTCTCTTTTGGATCATCACTTTGCACCGATCCTTGTGGAAATTTGGTATGGGTGCAAGTAACACATCATAACATTAACACATTACCATAACATTAACACATCACCATAACAGTAACACATCACCATAACAGTAACACATCACCATAACAGTAACTCATCACCTTAACAGTAACACATCAACATAACGGTAGAAACGTATTTAATAATACAACCTGGAACACATACAACATAATCACTGTGTTCACAAGCACTTGTTTGTGCTTGAACACGTTCGCACTTTGCACACTCACTATACTTCAACTCAGAACTTACACAGTGCCCGAATATTTGTGGTACAGTTGTGGTTGCAAGATTTTGAACATCCCAAATATTTGCTACTGGACAGTTCCGAGGACACGACCAGAGTGATTGGTAAGGAAACGGTCTGAGGAACAGGAGGGAAGGAAAATAAGTATAACATGAAATCAAAATCTCGAACCTGATCCATGTGTCTTGGTTTGTGTCTCACCACGGCACAACTTTTGTCTTCACTTTGTGTGTGCACATTCAGAACAATGATATTACACCATCGACCGCTCAAAACTATAAATGAATCTCTAACCCTAACAAACTCTACTCTCGTAAATGCCGATAATATTCTGTGGTGTAAAATGTGTTACCAATCGATGATTTTCATTTCCTTTTCCATATACAAAACACTAATCCCATACTCTTACTGTGCCCTCTCTGTCCCAACTAACCCCCTGCACACACATTAATTCTAATTTATATCTAGCCAATTCCCTGTCTGCTGCCCCAAATGAACCTGCCCCATACCAGATCCTAACATTCCACGTACCAAATGAACCTGCCCCATACCAGCTCCTAACATTCCACGTACCAAATGAACCTGCCCCATACCAGCTCCTAACATTCCACGTACCAAATGAAC
>Ga0123357_10001768_pt1 | contig 23383 bp, 13 predicted proteins | sample TergutEmb28metaG_FD_89873 | JGI IMG/M metagenome (GOLD analysis project Ga0123357, IMG submission 89873) | Embiratermes neotenicus P4 segment gut microbial communities from Petit-Saut dam, French Guiana - Emb289 P4 | ecosystem: Host-associated > Arthropoda: Insects > Digestive system > Gut ... | reverse complement strand
TTTTATTATTAATTTTTTTTAATTTTTTTTTTTATTTTTTTTTTTTTTATTTTTAGTTTTTTTTTTTTTTTTTTCTCATAATTGTAACTACAAGTTGGGCTTCCATAGTTTGAGCGTTTATTAATTATTCTGATGCTAAGAATTTTATTAAGTCAGAAACATTGACTTTATTGTGCCTGGTTGTACTGAAGGTGACATTTGCCTCTAATTGACATAAATACGTCCTGCGTTCAGATATTGTCCATGTATTAGGTAGGTTATACCAAAACAAGGATGTGTGAATTTTCGGTCATCCAGAAAGATGGCCCATGTAACTTGGCTGGCATTTGCTGGCCCCCTTCTATCATGGAGATGTGGTTTGATGGCATTCCATGCTTTATCCCTTGGTTTGTGGGTTTGTGTAGTGGAATGTATGTTACTAGCTAATCACATGTTGAACATAATACCTTTGTTGATATGATAAATGAGCTGTGGTAACACATATGTAAATATTTCTATGTGTTTGTGAGCAAGCAGTGAACACAATGGAGACAAACTTACCAATATCCCAAGGTTTTTATCTTCTTCTTTATGGCATGATAGCTTGTGCTGGGCTGAGCTGTGGATTTCCAGACTCTCACCTGTTGCTTCTTAATAAAGTGTGCCTCAGATTTCTGCTTATTGCATTCATATGCTGCAATTCTGCCAACTGCGGCATTGCTTTTATGTAATGAGTTTTCATCTTAGTGCTTTCTGACATTGTTGGCATCAGTGTGGGTATATTCAGATACAGCATTTAAATAGTGGCAGGCAATTGGTCTTTGTGAAGAATTCTTTCACTTTGCATTGGCAAAACTGTTAATTGGTAATGGCCAGTTTGTTACAGTGGAACACCAGTGGGGGGAGCCCAGTTGGTCTGTGTTTATATTGGAAATGTTACATATAGTTACTGTCCTTACAGGCATATGTTCTTGTATATTCAGGACTTGGGTAATTTGATTATATTCATGACTTTTGGTGTGGCCTGCCCCAGATATAAAATGTGTATTTGCAGAATTACTGTGTGGTGTTTGTAATTGACATGAGAGTAGAATGTATGTGAAGACACTAGCGTGTTTCACTAACTTCTGAAACCTGTATTGAGCATTTTTGAGATAGTTTTTGGCTTGTGGGAAATTTTGGAATGGGAAAACTTGACATTCTAATTCATGCATCTTTTTGTTTTTCTTCCTTGTCCTAGTTAGGCCCATTTGAAAATTACTGTCCTGTAGGATCTGATGCTGTCTGTGTAGTCTGACAAAGAAGAACCCATACTTCTGGAGAACCCATTTAACAGACTTCATGACATCACATTCCACAAGACATTGATCTTTATGTTCACGTCTGTGAGAACCTAGCATCTCACAGAAGTGCAGTAGGATCCATATTTAATATTTCTTGATTAAAAGTGTTCTTCATCTAGTTATTCCCTTGTGTTGTGTTAAATTTATGTCATACGAAGCCTTGTTCAGAGTTTCAATATTTGGTCCTCCAGGAAATATTAAAAGGGAATTATAAATTTCAGGGATGCCTCTGAAGTTTTATAGAATGTATGACAAATGTGAGCGCAATCTACATTTCATTGATAAAGTAGTGAAGAATACCTGTATGTACTTTGGTTTTTGCATACCAATAAATACTGCTATGCTTCACTTTGCAGCGTGTTTGTTTAATAGGGCATCTTAATGCTTTCACCCCTGAGTGAAAAGAAACGTCAGTTGTAAACTTCAGATTTTATTTTGTTCATACTGTTCCAGTAATTTTAACCCTCCTGTGTTACAGAGTTATTTGCATCATCTGCACCCACAAGGTCTGTTACCAGGGAGGAACCTGAGAAGATTAAAAAATGGCGTGAAGAGCAAAAGAAACGGTTAGAAGAGAAAGGTGGGTGTAGAATATTAAAAAAAAAAAATTCTCATGCAGTTGCAGTGATTAGGAAGGTCAGCAAGGATATAACTGGTGTTGAATAGACATTTTATTGTAAGATAAGGTTGCTGAGTCAGGAACATGATGTCACCACAACAAAGAAGTGCCACTTCCAAAGTTTAGTTGAAGTTTGATTTCTGGTTATAGTTTATTGTGTAATGTGCTGATATGTGCGTACAACCATTGCCATTGAGTGTAAACCCATTAACTAACCGACCCTGATGAAGTATATAGTTTACGAATGGAGAACAGTTGTTGAATTCAGAAGTATATTATCAGCAACAATTATTGTTTAAGATAGTTGACATATCTGCCCTGTTACTTATTACAGAACACTTATGCTGACATCAGAGTCTGGTCATGCACGTTGGTTGCTGTTATGTAAAGTCCAGTAGTAGAATTTGTATTATGACAGCCATTGAGAAAAGTGTGTGTATTCATTTAGCCCAGCACGTGTCATCATTATACCATGCGTCATCATAGCTTGTCCATTTGAACTGAGTTTACCATGAGGTTGCGAATTGCACTTGAGTAAAAGGCACTTGCTATTCATATTGACATTTCAGACGCAAATGAGGAGAAAAGAAAAGAGGAGTTACGGGAAGGAGCCAAAAAGGAACTGGATGAATGGTATCGCCATCATGAGGAGCAAATTGCTAAGACAAAAACAGCAAATAGGTATAGTGATTTTTTTTTTTGTCAATTTTGAATATTTATGTGTCACACCTTTGCAAGAGAAGTGACACAAGTCAGTTTAAATTTTTCATTCTGTCAGTTCCCTGCACCACAGGAGCTGTAGTTTTTTTTAAAGCAAAGTGTTGTACTTGTAAATGTAGAAGATTCAGCTAAAGGTCTCTAGTGTCATTTTTCTCCTTAGTTGATAACTGAACACTGTATATCAGGAAGAGTGTCACTTCACTGCTGTCTTAAGAGAGAACTGCTCCATCTGTGCCTCAAGTTACAATTTTTTGTAGTTGTTAACTTCTGAATTGCTTGAAATTCTGTAGTGCTTCCAATTTAATTTTTTATTAATATGCTGTCACCCTTATTACCAGTATTGCATTCATGAAAAATACTGTTGTGGAAAAACTGTTTTCTTTTTTGTTACTTTCCTGTCATATTTTCTTATTGTGTCACTAGTATGAAAAATCTTCACATATTATACTCAAAAAGTGACACTATTCGAAGTATTTTTAAAACTTTCCTGCTGTACTTAACAAGCATATTTTAGTAAGCCATGATGCAGAATTTTCGAGGCCTTTTACAAGTATGATATGTGAAGTTACATAACCAAACCTGCTGTCTTTCAGGTCACATTGAATCTGTTATCTCTTCCCAGTTTTGTTCTTCAGTTCCTGTAAAATATTACTTTTTTGATGTGTGTTACAATTCTTGCAAAGGTATGATGTGTAATAGATGTAATTTCCAGTTGGTAATAAATTTCAAATATCCAGTGTTTACTGTGTGCAGTGTGCTACAATAACACGTTTTCTGTCTTCCCTTGCTACCACAGAGAAGCTGCCAAGTAAGTGTCATTCTAATCTGAAGCTCGAGTTTAAGTGTATTTAAGGTTGTGATGTTTCACCAGAAAAAGAGCATGCACGATTAGCAGAGAAGTCTGTATGTTTAGTTACATGATCCTTCTTCCTGTAGCATGCCCTTAATTCACATTGGATGTGGTACACAGCGTATACTCTGGGAATTTTTTAACCTTACCTCTGACATATTTATTCTGTAGCCTTGCAGAAATGCACAGTGAAACCTCCACTTAATGATTCTCATTCCCTCATTTACCATTCACATTTTAGTGCTTCATTGTCAGTGTGAGTGATAAATTACTTCCATATGAGATTTTACCCATTTGAAGTGTTCATATCCACTGTTTTCCAATAAATCCTTAAATTAACCTTTTACTGTGTTTTTAACTGTAATTATCTGGGAAAGGGGAAAGATCAAATCTATGGGAAATGCATGACTGTGAGGATGGGGTGGTGTGAGTGGGCATATGCTGCAGTCTTGAACTGATTCATGAAAGAAGACTATGTTATCCAGTGTTTTGGCACTATATTCTGATTAATTTTGTATGCATTATACTAGTTTGCCAGCTATATTTTCTTGTTGCCCCAGATGTTTGTGAAACTCTCCTTGTAGAAGTGCATGTGTTGTTACATTCTTGCATCAGTCCATCTAGTTTCCGTTGTTTACAGATTTCAGTGTCTGCCTTGTGCATCTTCCAAACTATGAAATTCATGGGGATTAGGTACTGAAAAGTTCAATGCATTTCAGATTATTTTTAGTATTTGTTTAGAATAGATTTGCAAGTGATGTTTGTTTTGTTGTGACAGTTCATAGTCCTGAGCAGCATGTTGGACTGGACTGCTATATTCTCACATTCATATAAACATCTCATATTGTCACTGATGTTCTTGCTACAGAGAATGAAGCTGAAGGTGAACACTTAATGTATCTGGTTTTTGAGAAATGCCTTGTATGAAATGAAGTAACTTGAGGCAAAGCTTTGAAAACAAATATGAGATTGAGGTTTTTGCTGTGGTGACTGAATGTTATTACCTTTTTGGGGTGAAAATGAATGAGCAAGGATGTTTTGGAAGATAGGTGTCCATCCCGCAGCCACATTCGTAAACTACGTACTGTATGTAGACCATAAAAAATTATACAAAAACTTCAGAGGTTCGGTATAGCACTTATGATATTTATGTGTGCAGCCCACAAACCAGCCCATGATAACATTTGTGAACTTTTGTCAAAATTGACTGGACACCCATGTTTTTGAGGAATGTTGTTTCCATCTTCATTTTTGAAAGATGGGTGTTCTTTGACCCTGAAGATAGTGGCAGCAGGCCTCCTCCATACTTGTTTACCAGGCTTCACAGAATTGCACCTCAGTAATCATAAAGAACACACACATTTAAGAGTGTGAATAGGAGAAATGAAGATATTCAATAGCAGATTTATTATTCGTTGAACAGAACTACCTTTCTTTATTTAGATTTTAAAGTAAGGGAAAATGCAATACAAGAGTATTCACTTTGGGATCCCACAAGTTTACAGTAATTGTTACCATATCAAATTGTATATACTTGTAAAAACTGGTTATACTTATTAAACTAAAACTTATATACATAAATATTAGAGTTGAGGTGTCGGCTATGTGACATAGTGTGGAAACTGATGGTATTGAGTATATACATATAAAATGCCAGAATGGTGAATTTGGCAGTATAAAGATATTTGGAGGTTTTAGTTTATGTCCTATACCTGCCTTTATCTTGAAATGCATCATTTTATTATTATATGTTTCCATGTGAAGTTCTTGTTAGTATGTAGTGGGTAGTGGTAGTGCCAGCTCATTTAGTTGTTCATGTAGCATGCCAGTAACTGACTGCAAGGTCAGTCTCAGTCTGTGGCTGTGTTACTCAGAGTTACTTTGCATCAGATTTAAAATGAGGGCTGTTTTTATTAACATCCACATTCAAATAAGAATTATTATACATGGATGGACAGACACACTGAAACTAACAATAGGTGCTGGTGTGTACAATATCACAAACTACTTGTCAGTGGTTAATGTGAGCCTGTTTGTAACATGTTTTCTTTTGTGGTATGCAGAAATGCTGAAAAGCAGTTTGTGGCTGAAACAGATGAAATAGAGCCTGGTACAGAGTGGGAACGGATTGCCAAATTGTGTGACTTTAATCCAAAATCAAGTAAGGCCAGCAAGGATGTCTCTCGAATGAGGTCCATAATTTTGCAGCTGAAGCAGACTCCACCTGCTGCAAAACGTGCTTAAATTATGTTGCATTGTAATATACCATGAATATTCTGGAATGTGCATTCCTAATATGTTATGATATATGTTACTGTTAATTTATATCACAATGGAAAGGTGATTTATTTGTGAAATTGTATACTACACTAAAATAAAAGTGAGCTGTAATGTAAAAACATTTATCTGTAATATTCTTAGATACAAAGTGATGATTAAAAAACAAGCAGACAGTGAGATAAGAAAGTCATGTTTCCTCATTCTGCTCATTTAACCCTTCAAACGCCAAGTTAAATCCCATCTGCCCTTTACTAGCATTATTCGGAGCTCACCATGTACTCCACGTTAGCAGGTTAAGGGTTAATGTACATTCCATGTTGGCTGCTGTGTGTTGTGACTTGGCAAGAATGGTTTCTGTTCCTGCTGTAGATGCTTATGTAATCAGGAAACTAAAGTAAATGTGACTATGACATTGTAGTGCAGCGAGCAGAGACTGAATCTTCCAGGTTTTTGGACATAACTTTCAATAAAGTGTTTCAATTAGCAGAAAATGAACAGTATGGAATGTACAGTATCCATATATACAGTAGTCACAGGTATCTATACCATCCTGGACCTTCCAAATAGCATGACATACAGAAGAAATTATAAGTAGAGAAATGTTCCTTCTGGAGAGAAAACCAGGGGGAAAGTATATTTTACTTTTTCGAGATTTATGCACGGTGTGCACTACTGCCAGGAAATGTGCAGACAATTCCAATTTTGACTCTGGCAAATCTTAAACGGGAAGTGAAAAATTTGTCACCAAGTGCGAGTGCTCATATGTACTCATGCAGAAGGCAGGAGTGTGTAACATTAAGTTGTGGTTGTACAACAGTATCGTGAAGCAGTGCAGGGTTGGAAGAATGTTTTACACACATTAAAATGAATAAGAACAGGAATTGATATGAAACAGAAAGAAGGCAAATGCATGAATGAAGTCATTTTTGGTCCTGCCAGCTGTTAAATTCACGTATTCCACATTGATTCAAGATAAGACAGTAGAGTATTACCATGCAGTTCTTCCACAAACTGGTGAAAAATCTGAGAGACATGTTGCAGTGATTCTGCTATCTGCAGTCACAGATGATGGTTGAATGGGCATATAGTTATGTTTTGTCTTGAATGAGTTTTAGTTACTGGATAGTTGTTTTGCTTTACTGATGTCAGTTGTATGAAACCTGGATAAATTACAACTGTTAACCATGGTACCTCATCAGGAGTGTGAGCAGTATGAGTGCCTATAAACAATATGAAGGTAGCAAAATGTGGTGGAGATCTAGTCACCTGGTGAGATGGCACAGTGATGTGCTTGCTTTACCTAAATAAATGGCAGACTTCAGGAAGGGTACTGTGCATAAAATTTCTGTATGCTGTAGACATTTTTTGCTAGATTTTTAAAAATATTTTTAATCAAATAAATATTTAACATATGTTTGAGATATTAACATGGAAGGGTACGTTTTCATGTGTAGTGTACTTTATTGTTGTTGGATTGTAACCAAAATTGGGGTTAAGCTGACATATTTAAGTGAAATTACCCAATAAATTTCATGAAATAAATTCTGTACAGTGGCACACAATATTTTCAGAACAATTAGTACAGTGTTTTACGTACAAGAGAATGTATCAGTTCACACACACTTTCTTACATACTTACTTACTTTATGCAGCAAGGTCCTTTTTGAGAAGCTAACTGGTTTTCAGCTAGTCAAGAAATTCCTTGCATTTTATGGAATCTGAAAGCTCATTACTGTGTGTACAAGGGCCTGCCACCTGTCCCTATACTGAGCCAGCTCAACCTAGTCCATACCACCACATCCCACTTCCTGAAGATCCACCTTAATATTATCCACTCATGTACGTCTGGGTCTTTCAAGTGGCTCTTCCCCTCAGGTTTCCCCACCAAAACCGTGTATACGCCTCTCCTCACCCTTTTACGTGCTACATGCCTCGCCTACCTCATTCTAGATATTATAACCCAAACAATACTGGGTGAGGAGTACAGATCATTAAGGTCCTCATTATGACGTTTTCTCCACTCCCCTGTTACCTCGCCCCTCCTAGACCCAAATATTCTCCTCAAACACCCTCAGCCTACGTTACTCCCTCAATATGTGCGATCATGTTTCACACCCATACAAAACAGGCAAAATTATAGTTATGTATATCTTGAGCTTTAAATTTTTGAATAGCGAACTGAAAGAAGATTCTACAGCGAATGATAGCAAGCATTCCCTAACTTAAGTCTGCTCTTAATTTCTTCTTGAATAGAATTTTGATTCGTTAAGGTTGTTCCCAAATATTTGAACTCTTCCACCCTTTCAAAGGAGCTATTTTAAATCTTCATATTGTGATTTTGTCATGTATTCTGATCTCGAAACATGATCACGTACTTAGTCTTATCAGCACTTCTAGTCCAGTCTCCTTACTAATAGTAACTACTAAAGCTTCTGCGTTGTTCCTTATAGTATGTATGCATCAGTACACACACACACACCGAGGCCAAAGCGTCACATTACAAATTCCTCACTATGGAAATTTCGTCATGCCATCTTCTGGGCCCTAGAATTAGGGGGTGGCTCCTAGATTTTTGGAAAATTTCTGAGCCCCTACATTAAGTGTTTCTTACGGGGTGAAAAGTGCCGAGCTGACCAGAAGTGAAGATGCTAGTATTGCGTTTTTGCAAATTTTTGTTACGAACACTGAAAATAATTACCAATTAAAGTGCAACACCATAATATACATGTGCAGTCCACTGTTGACAACTATTAAGACGTAACTAGTTTACAGGAAAAATTATGTTTGTTGGCATATTAATATCAGCAAAGCGAAACATTTCTGGCGCGTTTAACCATTTTTAGTTACCATGACAGCGAAGAGTATTATCTGTGCTGCCAACATTAGCGTGCTGCTATGTTCTGTGTAAGCTGCTACCGATGATGACCAGGCGAATGTGGTATACCTACGATGATCTGTGGGTACGATCCATCGTAGCGCAGGCTCATAAAAGGAATTGCGATTGGGCATATGAGTGATATTGTACGGTTCATGCGATTAGAAGTATTTGTTAATACAGAGCATGTCGTATTCTTCCGATGACACTGGTTCAGGTTCCGCGAAAGAAGGGGATCACGAACTTCAAGAATTCTTAATGATTGAAAAGCAGAAAGCGCAACTTAATGCACAGGTACGTCGAAAATAACGAAGCACAGGTTTCAAGTAACGTAACCTAAATTTTGGTTGTGGTACTTTGTCCACACCATAATTTCCTACTTGTAATTATTCTTGCTCACCGTTAAGTTCCATATCGTTTTGTTTTTGTTTTAATCCACTAACAAAAAGTGGTGTACTGTTATTGCCAACACAAATTACAACTGTTGGTAGCTCATTCCATGACCGTTGAACAGATGCTGGATGACCGTTATAAAATCAAAACATACCGAAGGTAGGAAGCCCTTCTGTGAATAAACATGGACTTTGTATTGTCATGATTGCTGTTACAGTGTACATACAATGCTTAAATATTGGGTAGGACATGTCTGACCTCCTCCTTCTGTAGTAATTGAAACTGATGGATTTCATTTATGCTAAAAGATGTTCGATGATAAATTTGATTTTATTTGATACTGATGCATTTTATGAAGCCCAAGCCACACTTTATAATTCCTCTTAAATGGCTCACTATATGAAAATGGGTTACAGAACTGAAAGGTAAATATGAATTTCTACATTGTTTATGTGGAACATTTACTGTATGGTGTATGCTAAATGAACTGAAAGGAAAAGTTGTTTATGGCTGTAACTGTTTTATTTTTTCATGAATGAAGTAGTTCCTCAGTTCTAACCTGATCATTGCCTTTGCAGCTACTATCAGGCTGCAGTTTCATAGTTTTTGTGTGCTTGTGGGGTTTTCAATTGAGTTCATGGTTTAGAATACCAATAGTTTCTGTGAAGATCCCTTCATCAATAATGCTGATTAAAGTTTTACCCTACTACTGGTTTGTGAAGGTTCCTGGTCACACGTGCTGTCTGTTCTTGAGACACAAAAAGCAGAAGTGACAAAGAAGGGGGTAAGAGGTGTCTTATGAATCCTGTGTCTCAGTCATTCATTTTTCTGGCACTATCTTCATTACTTTCCAAGTGATGGGTAAAACTTGTTTGATATGTTTGCTAGAGTTCTGAGAGGCCACAACGTAGCCTTAGGGAATTATTCTGCATTGGTCCATTAATGTGTCATAAAGTGATATTTTTGATGATGTATTGTGCTGGAACTTGCGTTCTGGCACAAGTTTCTTGAAAGAAGTTTGTAATGGAACACTAACCATTCATTCAGCCTATGCAGTGTTGCTCCCAAATTCCCCAGTTTGTGAGAACCTGAATAAAACAAGGCTCTTCATTCTCATCCAGCAATGAAGCATCCTATCACTGTCTTTGAGGTCAGAATTTGGGGCTCTTAATTTCTCAGATACAAGGTAATTTACATGGAAGTGTAAATTTTGCACATTTTAGCAGTGTATGCAAGAGTGTTTTTCTTTTCTTTCCTGCAGATCCATGAATTTAATGATATATGCTGGGAGAAGTGTGTGGATAAGCCTGGTAGCAAGCTTGACAGTCGCACTGAAACATGCCTGAATAACTGTGTAGACCGTTTTATTGATGTGTCTCTTCTTATAACAAATAGGTTTGCTCAACTTCTTCAGAAAAGTGCTATGTAGTGTTGGCAGAATATTTTTTATTTTGAAATTTACAGTCACTTGTAGATGAATAAAAATTCTTTTACATAACAGAAAGTTAATATAACTTCTGCAAATTAATTCCATGTATAGAATTTTTAAATATATTTTTATTCTGTATAATATATAAATCCTCTGGTATTTTACAGTCAGTTTGTCAGTGATTTTTTAGTAAAAATTTGCTGCATTCGCTGATAAAAGAACTTGCCATGGTTGCGAACATGAACAGGAATTTGTTATATGAGATTTGAGGTTCTGACATTGATGACTATGAACATTATGCTCTTATGGAATGAGACACCATGCAGTTTGGTAGGTTTTTACCACCTTTTTGAGAGTACTGCTCGAATCTCACAGAATATCTTCTGCCTTCAAGTTAGAGGCCTCATGTTCCTCAAAATATGTTGTGTGTCTATCAGACTGCAAATCATCACATGCCAGAAGACAGACATTTTCAGAAGTTGTGATTAGATTCATTTTTAACCCTTTCATACAAAAGTTCCATTCTGTATACAGCCAACATGCAGAGTGTGTTTAGAAAGGTTGAGTTATATTTAAATTGTCTTCTTCATGCTCCTTTTCACATGCTCTGCATTTCATTTGAATCAAGAGGCCAGAAAAGGAAATTCTTTATTACATATTTTTTTTTTTGTGAATATAATGTTACATTTTTATAGTACAAGAATTTCTGGGTATTCATTCCAAATATGTACTTTTACTTTTTGTGCAATGTAACTGAAGATAAACATGTTTTTACCTGATTTGGAGTAGCATATTTTTTCTTTACCATCCATAAACCATCCTGTGTGTTGAGCTGGGTTCTATTTCAGCACTGTCATGGAGTCAGAGGCAGTTGCACTGTTACAGCTGTTGTAAGAATAAACCTGTAACATCCATTCTGACATACCTTGTATTTCTGTTAATTCACATACTATTTGATACTCAAGATTGATTTAACAAGCAGTTGGATGTTGAAACTGTGTGATATATTGCATTGTTTATGTTTTAAGTTTGTTTGCCTTATTCTTTAGTGTGCATATTCATAATACACACACCAAATTTGATTGACTCTGCTTTTTCCCCCAAGAAATGGAGTAGGCAAGGTGATTGTACCCAGTTAGCCATGCTCTTTTTTCCATCTGCCATTATCCTTGTTGTGAACAAAATAGAACTACTTATAATGGTCATGCAACAAAATGTAAAATAATACTTAAGCATTTTCTTTTAATCTCCCACTTTCATGAAACATGATATGAACTACACCTATAAGTTTCATAGTTTATTACAGCTAACAGGCAAGGTTTATTGACCATCTGTCTGCCTTTACCATGTTACTTATATACTCTGTCATTAAATAGATGGAATTTGTGGATAGAATGTGTCAGTACTGTATTAGCACTGAGCTGTAATGTGCCATACTGCAGCTGGACCTCCATCATGTGATATATCCCAGGCCACATACATTTCCTGTGATGTGACTGAAAGTTGAACTGAGATTTAGACCCTCTATTGATCAAGAGGAAGCAGTGGCATTAATTATGCTTTTTTTTGTAATTGATTTTATGACGATGTGAACATTTTGTACATCTGTAAGAATTTCACACTTTAGATACAATATCAGTCTGCAAGATGTGGGATTTTCATAGCAATGTGTTTGAAAAATCCAGTCTGTGATGTTACACCATTTCAACTGGTAAATATTTACTGGTGTTTCAGAGAAGCATAGTGCCTCCAAAAATTAACAGCTATTTACCACTTAGTAAGGTGTAATTTTTTAGAAGACATTTTCAAAAAGTTTGTTTCACATTTTAAATTGTATTATGTTTCTCTGACATATTTTTCTAAGGTAAAGTGGATTAATTCAGAAGGATGTGGAGAAAATTATATGATACAATTAGAGTGTAATACATATGGGCAAATACATTGAAAATATGGAGTGTTTTGGCGATTATTTTTAAGCATCCAATTTTGTATTTAGTCCAGATATGTAACAGACCAAAACATAAAACCTCTTATATACTGAGGCAAGGAAACCTGACCTTTCCTTGTCAGACGTTCATTTGTACATAGACTATCGTCTTCCACAGTAGCTTGCTATTTCTTGTATGGTGCAACTTTTGCGACAGCATTCATCATAAACACCACGTGTATGTCTTCTGAATGATCCAGAGACCAGTGTTGCTGCATTTGATCTCGGGCGGAATGGGAACTGAATTTCTCGTTCTTCAATAGGTGGAGGCTGTATCCAGAAAGCAGAGTCATTCATGTCTTCTACATCTGTGAAAATAAATGTACAAACCATTTTGTTCTATGATGATTGTTGTAGAATTGTACTGACATTTAAAAGGCAGCTGCTGCCTCCATTTTCTACTTTTGATAGAGGCAGCAGGTTACTCAGAAATGTTGCTATGTTTGTGCTAGACTGGATGGCATCACATCCCTGAAGGTGGCAGTCCTAACAATCACTGCTATTAGAACCTCAGATTCCATTTTGTTCTGTATTTTCTAGATATCAAGTCATGGTTCAGCAGTTAGCTCTTTTGCTTTAGATTCAGAAGTTTCTGGGTAGGAGACAGTCCAGTTATGTGTCATCCTGAGTGAGGTTTTCAATGGCTTTGCTCACTCCCTCCAGGTACAGACTACTACGATACTCCTTCGTTCTATATGAGTTACAAATCACTATTCTATACTAACATCAAGAGCTTAAGGGACTTGCAGCTTCTAAAGGAGGTCTGGTTGACTTATAACTGTGCATTGTATAAATCCTCGTGACCTTTGTGTACACACATGCTCTGCACAATGTCTTAGTAGCTTATGTAGGAGCTCCAGCCTCTGCAGCAACTTCCAGAACTTCTTGCTTATTATATTTTCTGTACATAGTACTATTATATATATATTAATTAAATGGAACTCCTATTTATATGAACATAAATGGTCTAATTCTTTCTGAAGTTTTATAAACCCTATTTTCTGATACACTTGTAGGTTTTCTAAAAATTGTTGTGCTGAACACAGTATTTTCTGGGAACAAAGCTCCACATGTAACAAGGATCAATTGTATTATGCATGTAAAACTGCAGTGTTAATCTGTCATACCATATTTAATCGGAATGGCATTTTGCTTTAAAAAAAACATAACAAAAAAAAAGTCTTCTTGGAGACATAACACCAGAAGAATAATTCATTTTATCCTTTTTGAAAATTTGCTGCTGATTTGAGACATGTGGGAGCCGTTTGCCCGTTATGTTTTGCAATTTGTTTCACATTTGGGCAAAAGCCAATACCAAAGGAAAACCCATATAGACAATTCCTATCATTCCTGGGGAAAATCCAGTGTTCTACAGCCATTGACAGGTGCCTGGTGGAGACTGTTGAATGCAAATGTTTCTACTTGGGAATACTTCTTGCAGTGTGAAAAGTTATCAGTAATTTAACCCTTGAAGCCGCAGCTGAAGTTCAAGGGCAGTGGGTACTGCTGCAAGAGGGAAACATTCAGTTTTTCGTCATTTGGTTATTTTCAATTGAATCGTGTGAGAATGGAATTGCTTTATTTTCTATTACAGGAATTTGTACTTCCTACTTCTAGATTATGAGCATTACATTACCATGCTGTTACCTTGAGTTGCCTTTTTGAACATAGGGTAGTATTTTCCATTACAAACATATTGTAGCATATTTGCTAGATTTCTACCGCAGTATTTATTTGTATTTCGTTTGTCTGATAACTGGAATAAGTCTGACTGAACTTGAGCTAGAGCATGTAGACAGAGGGCTGCAATGGCCACCAGTTGCAAACAGAGCCTCCACACCTGAAAAAAAAAAAAATTGTAATATGAGATAATTGGTGTGCAATGCCCTGCAACTGTCACAGTTGCATTAAGTTTTTACAACTGACTACTTAAGGTATGTTCAGGTGTTCATGAAATCCTGGGTTATTGCAAACTCTGAGCTGTATTACTGTCAGCACAGATACTGTTATGGTCCCTTTTGTCACCAGTTCTTATGAATCAGTTTTTAGATGAACCAGATAGACCTTTTAATTCTTAAGTCTTTAATGGCATTTTTTATTGCTAAAATAAGAACTGTATAATTCTGAGGTTTTTTGTGTGTTCTGGCAAATTAGTTTGTTTATGGTGAGGAGTTCTTAGATACCCAGGCTGATGGCATCCATAACTGGTTGTTCAACCCATTGGCAGTTACTCCTATATATGGAGGTTCTGGAAAAGTAAAATCAGTTTTATAGGACAATCAGTGGTTTTACTGTCTATGACTGTACTCTGTTACCAAATTCTTGAAATTACTGGCTTATTTTCATGAAGCTGTGAAAGGATGCCATACATTTATGCAAACTCTTTTATTGCACCAATAAGGAAAGTAAAAAATGAAATAGTAAAGATCTTTATGAGAAACAATACCAAGAAGTGCATATACAGATATGTAAATTTATTGTGGTATAAATGGCATAGCCTCCTACATTTGTTGGCCACCTATTGAGGCCATCTTCCAGGAAGTGTTCTCTGAAGGATGTATGATGTAGAATGTCAAAACATTTTACAAATATGTAATGTTAAGTTTGTATGTAATATATTTATATATAAATAGTATATCCTTCAAAGAACACCACTGAAGATGGCCACAATAATTGGCCAACTCATGTAGGAGGCTACGTTTTTTATACTACAGTGAATTTACATATCTGTATATGCACTTGTTGGTCTTGTTTTGCATGATGTATCATCATTGTATGGTCATGAATCATTTAAAATTAGTAAAGTTCTTATTTACTGAGTTGTTTTGGGGCTAACAGCCATGTCAATGGTGGGCTAAACACCAATGTTTCAGAGACCTTCTCTATTCTGATGATGAGGGTTGAACAATTTAATGAATATGTTTGCCTCAGAAGCTTAAAAATTTATAATGTTCTCATACGAAAGTATCCCATCCTGATTGCGTCGTATAGGGGCCTGGAGGTACATTTTCATATGTAATCTCAGCACTTGATGGCCACTCTGGCTGCTTGACCTTCGGGGAAAGAGACCATGGTGCAAGAAATGCCATGGGACAAAGTGTTTCTGTAGAAGCTAATTATCACACAACTTGTCTTGGAATTTCCCATCTTGTAAAGAACCTGTAGGCTTATTACCTTGTTCACAGGAGCTTGCTACTGGTCTGTAGCGTGTAGGAGATGAATCTACTCAGCCTCCTCATATATTACTTTAATATGAATATTAATTTCATTCTTATTTAAGCCAAAGTGATCTGTTTATTTTATTTTTGATAATTAAAATCCGATAGTTATTTTATTATTTTGTACCCCGTTGTGCTTCTAGAACACACACACACAAATAAATATAGCCTATGAATGCACAACTCTACTGTATCAGTTATAAATGGTTGCCATTAACAATTACTACAATACAGTTGTGCATTGACAGGCTCTGTTTCTTCTGTTGTTATGTATTCTGTAGAGTTAGTTATGACCTCCTGTTGCTTGAATGTTATCACTGTAATAATAGTAAGTGGAAATTTTATAATTTTGTTTACCGTGCATTGTGCATTTTTTGGTTAATAAAAGAAGTGGAAAGTCCGAATTGTGAAGTCCCTCACGCAGATTTTCTGGTCTTCTGTCTCTTCCTGCCTCTTAGCAACTGGCGTAACTGACGGGCAGTCCGTAGCAGCTTGTAATTTGAAGGGGATCCATATGAAACGCGGTGTTTGTGAAACTGTGCATTCATGTAATAAATCCTTCGGCATGAGACAGGGTCCTTAAATAAGAAAACACCCCCTCCCCAGATAGTTAATAAATGTTTCTTCTATATACAACCCGAAGGATAATTACCGTATTCACACGCAGTCACTGAACGCGTCTTCAGCCAGATCAATTCAGTCAACATCTTCATACCCTATTACTTCGTGGACCATTTTAATATTGTCCTCCAATTTGCACCTAGTTCTCAAATTTTCATTGCTTTTCGTTATCTTCTGTACGTGCTGCATGTCCCACGTATTTAGCGTTCCGTATTTACTTAATACATACGAGTATGCTGAATTAAATAAGTTTTTGGAAGAATGTAAACTATTCTGAAACTTGGTAGCCTACGATTGTGAAGTTACTTTCTTGTATGTCGTCAGATATACCAAAAAATATTTCAAATAAAAGTCACATATCTCAGGCTTATGCCTTATTGTGAGTTGTGAAGATGACTATGTTCTTGAAGAAATTATAGGCTAAAATTGGGTTTAAAATTCTTGCAGATGAGGGTGTTATATTCGACCGATTCCAACGAAAATTAATTTTACCGAATAACCTACGTGTGTTGGCACTATTAAACTGAGTCGAAACCCGCATTTTGCATGCATGGATACTTTTTTTCCCCCTAGAAATAATACGGTGAAAAGAGCAGTATAAGGCAGTACACGAAAGGTTTTGAGTGCGTTTTCAAATAGACGGTGCTAGGGCCTATAATATTACTAGGTAGTGAACGTTTTTAGGAGCTTCTGCAGATCAATTGCGAAAAGCGACTATTAACTTCTTGTCTGTCCTTCCGCATGGAACAGAACGACTCCCACCCGACGAATTTCGTATTTGGGTTTTTACTACAACTTGTTTACACATTTCGATTTTAGTTACAATCAGTCAAAAATAACAGAAAATGTGCTTGAAGCCCTACATAGGTTATGATCTGTCGCCGTAATTGGTCTTTAAAAATTAGCCAATATTCTCTGAGTCGTAGGTGCTCGGGTGGAAGGAGCAACTTTTATAATTGAAGCATACTGTTATCTGTGAGGTGCGAGCTGAGGCTGTAGAAACAATTAAGCATCCAGCATGATCAGTTATAAACGTCTAGTGTCGAGGTTTAGGAAATGCCGTTTGTAAGTCTCCCCACTCAAAGATATCTTGTCGACGATCGATTGTAAGGCTGTTGCTAGGATCCGAGGACAACTTACAATGACGGTTAAAAAACTCGGTGTTTGCTGGAAAATATTTACAAATATGACATATTGGGGCAATAACAGAGCGAACGCATCAGAAGTGTTTTGCCCTGCCGATATTTCCACGCTTTTTATGTTGAATAGAATTTTCGGCGTAACTGTAGATGATTTTAGTCAGTATTGTATGTTGTCACAGTCTTATTTCGCATTGCGCAAGACTTCTGAACCGATTTCGTTCTTTATTACACTTGTATAAACTAGCTCAAACCTGCTATGATGTTGCCAATTCCCTGTTTCTGTGAATGTGACATTTGGCGACATTAGCGTTGATTTTGTGAACTTACACCGCGCCAATTGTTCTGTGCTATGCTGTGCTACTCCTTGAACTTTAGTATTAAGACCTTCAGGAATTAATAGTCAGTGGTGGAAGATCGTGTGAAGTTAAAAACAAGTGATTGATTTCATTTCTTTAGCGTAACGTATCAATTCGTATCGAGGTTTTCAAACAAACGTGGTTCGTGTCACCAAAAGATTTGTGTAATACTAAATGTGATTCCTATTAAGTTGTGCAGTGTTTGCGTGATTTCACATTCCAGTTGGTGTGTGGAGTACGTCATTTTCAACTAATCTAGAACTTCAACAGCAGTGGTAGGTTTATACCTTTAAGTTATAAATAACAACATTAACCATACGTTTATTCTATGTTTTACAGCAAACTGACTATTGACAGTATTAGCCATATGCTTATTTCTATGCTTTATAGCAAAGCAATTTAGCTGTGGAAGTAACCTTACTTCGGTAGCCTGTACATGCAATATGGATGACCTGTATTAGAGTGGGCGAAGGGTGTTTTTACGTTTAGATCAAATCCGTTCCAGGCATGTACGTGGTTTATTCCATACTTTTTGACAACCCATGTACATCTACAACATTGCGGTTTGCTATAAAGATCGTGCTGGCGGCAGGTTAGTTACACAAGTTGGATACATTAATGCGGACGATTTTATTGTAGTATTACCCAAGACATAAGAGCCAAAGGAATGGAAACTAAACTTATGTTGGTAAGTTATATGATGAAGTTTTTGTGACGTGCACTTGAACAGTTTACAGGTGTTCAGTAAGAGCACTAGGAGTAGCCCGGCACACATCCCCGTGCGTTCAGTCCACGGGACTGTAAGCATGGCAGGGGTTAGGGAGCCCGTAAACTCACAGTAAATCCCGACAAGGGGATGAAAAATTGTGGGACATATACAGAATCTTGTATGTAGCCCCAGAATAAGAAATCAGGTGGTGTAAGGTCAGGGGAAAGAGGCGGCCCAGTGATAATGCCATCTCTGCAAATCCACTTCCTTGGAAACTTTTTAGTCCAAGGCTGCAAGATGAAAATGCGATAGGCAGATCGGATTTCAAGTAAAATGCATTAAAATGGCAAATATTTGTTATTACAAATTCATAATCATCATGAAATTAGAACAATATTATATTTTTAACTCGAATTAGTCGCCTCACTTCAGTGGCTCCATAGGCGGTCGCCTGATTAAGCTGTATGGACTGGCCGCCGATGGGTGTTCTACACCAGTCACTTTGCCTTCGGCAAGAAAGAAGGGCCTGAACTTATTTCTTTGGATAGAATAAAAAAGACTTTGATCTTGGGACCGTCCCTTGCAGTTTCTTGAGCCACTGCATGGGGATTGTTGCTCCCCACGATTCTAATGTTATGTAAGTTATGCTCGGGCAGATGGAAGGGGGTTTCGTCACTAAACATAGTGCTAGCTGTAAAAATGATGTGACAGCAAAGCGTGTAGCGAAATTCTTCTTGGGGTGTTACATGTTGCATGTTTGGTTTTTGTAACTTTAAAGTTTTAAATTAGTTTCCAGAATTTTATGCGCTGTCGATTGTGGCATGTTTAATTATCGGGTAGGTTGTCTTCTTGCGTTTTTGTCCTGTGACAAAAAAGAAAAACCCTCCAACTATATTCACCTTAGTTTCAGTGAGTGGTCATTTGCCGTGCGTTTTTCCTTTACAAGTGCAACTACCTCCCTGAACATCTTATGCGCATTGTCGTTAGTGGGTATGTACAAAATTTTGCATGATACCTCCTTTCATTACAACCACAGACTTCGATATCGTGATACCAGAGCGCACACTTGACTGCAGTGTTAGTGTCGCTGGTGAAAATGTTGGGTGCCCCAAGTTTCGCAATTACGAATCTTGATCATCTTACGTACCTGAGTAGGCTACGTTTATTTTTCAGTCCTGTGTTTTCAACTTACGAGCAATATGACATTAAGACATCTACATTTTGTGTGTTCACCCTGTAATAACTTCCTATATGCAAATTCCTATCTCGCTCGAGACTTGACTTTCTGAAGGCGGTGACTATGAATAGTACTTCTCTTCTCGGATATGACGCCATGTGGGGAGAAGTGTTTTATTTAACGTGGTCGTCAGTGGCCAAGTTCGTGTGTCGTCCCTAGCAGATGAATGAAATATGAATGTGAAGCATATGTGGGTTGATAATGAGTGGGAAAAGCCGAAGTACGTGGAGAAAAGCCTGCACCGACGCCACCTTGTTTACCACAAATCCAAAATGGAGTAGCCCGGGATCTAACTCGGGTCCTCGTGGTGAATGTCTGGCGACTAATCTGAGTGTAGCGTCGTAGATGTTTAGCAGCATGTCACAGGAGCCTACTGTCGCCGCTATCAAGGTAGAAGGTGGAAGTAGGAAGTTACTCCGAAACGTCGGTAGCAGAGTCAACGGCATCGCGTCCCTTAAAACAGTAACCATCTTCCCGATTGAAATATTTATTCTGTCAATAGATTCCTGGTAAATCACATCCTTCATGACATTTCTGTGCCTGAATCAATGTGCCGTGACGTCAGTAACATGAATGTTAATGACGAAGAGGAAGTCCGGTTTCTTGTGATGTATGAAGACTTGCATGGATTAAATGCTTGGCAGTGGAAGGTGAAGTGTTTCCCAACCGCTGGACTGCGGATCGTTACCGCTCCATACAGAAGCCTCGGAATCAAATTTCATTTACTTCGACTGTTGTTCCGTAGAACAATTGTGGAAACATTTATCTCTGCATCGGAAGAAATGTAGTGGTTTTCCTCGGCAGTGGGGTAATATCCTCTTCACCATCCGCATATTTGAACTGTACACATTTATCATGATACAAAACGACCTTTACAAGTGATACACCGTCAAATGATCTGTTGATAGGAGTGTCAGCTTGCTAGTTGGCGATCTGTCTGATTGTCAATTTCGGGAAAAAAGAGCCACTTAATTACTTCACTAAAAGTTTGGCTTTCAACTCTATGAGTAGTAAACAAAGTGAAGTAAACAACTATTTACTTAATACTAATGCTAACAATAATAATAATAGTAATAATAATCGATATCTGGGAAGCTCGAGACAAAGTACAAAACGTTTATCGCGGGCAATAACATTACATGAACCATATACGGTAACTACAGAACAGATGCAGCATTGTATGCCATAGAAACGTATTTTTAAGTATATTATTGTAAATACCCTGTATAAGGTGATAAATATACTAATAAAACTCGATCAGATACGTATTATATTAATATAAACGTATAAAACCAACCTTACATTCACTGGAATATGTAAACAACAGATGTACAAAATCTCCTGCATGTTTCGGCACTCCCTGAGGATGGCACCCATGGAGTGCTGAAACGTGTAGGAGGAGATTTCGCACATCTGTTATGTATATATTTCAGCGCATGTAAGGCCGGTGTTATAAGTTGATTAATACACTTTACACGGTATAGAAATATTAACATTGTATTAATATGCCATTGTTTATAACCCAGACACGATCTGAACTGACTCTAAGCCTTGCGAACAACAAACTTTGATGTCCACTTTAAGATCACCTGATGTGATTTGTTTCCATTCATTCGACGTTTTCTGCACAGGTGATTAGGAAAATACGTGGATTTTGGTGCCTTCCTTCTACTAACGAACGCTTTAGGATAGGTGGCACTGCTGTTGCAATGAAAACTCATTCTGCTTCTATGCTAGCCTTTCTATACGTATTGCACGTGAACTGAATAATATGGTTGAAGACTTAAGTAAATTAATATTACCCTAATTTGAAAGTAATTATTGCTGTTATAGGACACGAAGTTTCTTCATCATTTACACAAAGGTCTATCATTGGACCATACACTGGAGCCAATGCAATTCATCTTACATCTTCACTCACACTGATTATGAGATTCATTTTAATATTATCCTTTCGTTTCGCTTTACTATTATTAGAAGACAACTATGAATTGTGAAGTTTTTAAGTCTTCATCGTCCTGAAATCTCTCGTTACTTCAGTCTTGGAATCAAATATTCACCGTAACACTATTACGAATCACCATTAATTTGTTGTTTTTTTTTTTTTTGCTAGAAACCAGAGTTAAATTTTGATATTCATATAAACCAGCAGTTAAAATTATAGTATTTTATGTTGCAAGCCTAAGGTTTTGCATAGTGCAAGGACAGATGAAATGGTGAAGTGAATGTGATAGTTATTATAAAATAATTTGACATGTTTCAGTATTTCTAAACGTATCTGTGTAAGATTTCAAGTTTTGATGGCGGTTATTCTACAGATTGTTTTCTCTTTGGATGTGAAGCCGTGTGTACTGTTGGATAGATAGCAGTATTTCGGAAAGGAATTTGTCACACCATATTAATTGTGGACGAAATTCGAAAACACGTGTTACTGCTTTACATAGAACAGACAATTGAATATCAATTTTTACACATTAAAAGTTTTAGCTACTAATGCTATGGATTTTTAATTTTACTGCATTCTTTTCTGATGTTACTCTTTCTTCTGAGATGCGGACCTCTCATACTGAATTTTTTTTTTATTCATGTACGTGAAATACCCCTTATCTACCAGCCGGGGTGCACCTTCCCATTCTGGCCCATTGCTTACCCAGACTCCCCTGATGAGTAACACGTAATAATACACATTTTCGGTTGCCTCGTAACATGCTACTGTTCACAGTTATTTATCACCACTACCTTTGCCATATATCTCACAGCACTGTATGGATTCGTTCTGTTTAGGAGCCAAATACAAAGCAAAGCAATATTATCTGTAACACTGCATTTCACCCACCTTCATGATGAAGCAGCTGACAGTTAATTTGGAAAGGAATTTTGCTGTCGTGTTTGTAATTTGTGACCCCCCACAATCTCGTCCTGATGGCGCCGTGTTGTCTCGTCTGGAGCTGCTCAACTGCACCGACGGACTAAGTAAAGAATGGCCCTCATCCTCAACAGTGTGCCTACACGCGAGGCGGACGGCCTATTTCGCTGTCTCTTTCCCTCTGTCGGTTTTTTATTCTCCCACGAGGGTTTTGACGCGTGTTGCGCTTTGTTGTTGACTGCCTGCCTACCCGCTATTGCCGTACCTCGTGGCATATGCGATCCCCTACCGAGGGACCGTCGTAAAACGCGTAAGTAGTTTCGTGGATGATTACCGTTTTCCATCCAGTGCATGGAGTTCGTTTAATTGCAAACTGAACCCAAAAGCAGTGCGAGCATAAAGGCCGTACGTTTTTGCGTATGCATAACTTACCGCACGTTAGAGTAGGTGCTCGAAATGCCCTCCCTCAATTCTCTGACGTGCTTCATCTCGAAGAAACCGCAACACCGGGAAACCTTATTGTAAATCTCCTACGACACTTCCCTAAGATTTCTTCCTGATGCAGATTTTCAAAAAGAAAATCCTGTGTACGACGGTCGAATGAAAATAAGGCCTCCAAATGTATAATTTGTCAGTAGATCGCAGCACTGATGCGCGGCAAGCTGGAACAATGTCTCCGTCATCTATTCTTTCACCTCAGGTGTCGGAAAGTTGCTGTGTACGAAGTAATGTCGGTATTGTTTGTGAAATGGAAGCCGA
>Ga0123357_10001767_pt1 | contig 23389 bp, 6 predicted proteins | sample TergutEmb28metaG_FD_89873 | JGI IMG/M metagenome (GOLD analysis project Ga0123357, IMG submission 89873) | Embiratermes neotenicus P4 segment gut microbial communities from Petit-Saut dam, French Guiana - Emb289 P4 | ecosystem: Host-associated > Arthropoda: Insects > Digestive system > Gut ... | reverse complement strand
GTTAAAACATGCTGTGAGGAAAAAAAAACACAAAGAAAATCAAAACACACACACTTCCCCAAAAAAACCCAAAAAGACCACACAGAAAACAAGTCTCCAACACCCCCCCCCCCCCCCCCCAACAAAAAAATCTTGCCTTTCATAAGCACTGCTGAGAGAACCTGATATCGCTGTAAGTTGCTTATAAGCTGTGACATTTCAAGATGTTCGAACAGCTGAGTTTCTTCATGTGCACAGCGACTAATGACTCCCCGGACAAGGCCTCTGCTACACGGAATAAGCCGCACTGAATTATATACTAATATGCATTTTAAAATCATAGTTTCTTATTCTTATTGTCTGGCATCTTACGTCGTATCGTTTGGTAAACAGTTATCGACTTTCCCAGTGATTGCAGTGTCTTCCAAACGTTGGGCACTATTAAACAGACTCCTTCTTCATAAGGTAACAGCTTCTCAACTGGTCAAGAAATTCCCCGCGTTTGATGGAACCCGAAGGTTCATTACCGAATTCACAAGGTCCTGCCACCTGTCCTTATCCTGAACCAGATCAATCCAGCCCATGCCTCTCAATCCCACTTCTTAAAGATCAACTTTAATATTATCCTCCCATCTACGCTTGGTTCTTCCTAGTGGTTTCTTTCCCTCAGATCTCCCCACTAAAACTCTGTATGCATCTCTGTCTCCCACACGTGTCACCGGGAACTATTTACCCAGCGGAACATCCCAGAACACTTAAATCTTGGGGTGCACCGCCGGGAAAAACCGAAATCTCACAAAACTAGCCAAGATAGAATTTACGATTTTACGACATTTGGATGATTAGAGAAACACAGGAGCCCCACGCATGCGGAATACACAGCGGACACAGCTCTCAACTTTCCAACCCCATGAAGCAGAGTCCCTCTAGAAGAGCAACTAGTTCCTCGGCTTTTCAATATATTCTCGGCATTTTATGCATCCAAAAAGTTTATTACAGTGTCCACAACAGCTCACCGCCTGTCTCTATCCTGCGCCAAATTAATCCAGTCCACGCCATCCCATCCTGCCTCTTTATCATCTATTTTAATATCATCCTCCTATCTATGTTGACAACTTCCCAACAATCCCTTTCTTTCACGCGTTCCTACCGACAGTATGTATGCATTCCTCTTATCCCCCATGCATGCCACATGCCAAGTCCATCTTATCCTCCATGATTCTATCACCCGAATAATAATTATTGAGAACACAATCAATCCTAAAGCTCCTCATTAAGTAATTTTCTCCATTCTCCTGTTACTTCCTCCCAATTTCCCTCTTAAGGCCAAACACCTTTCTCAGCACCCTAGTCTAGAAAGACAGGCCTTAAACGTGCCTGGAAGATGTGTGAACGCGTGAAAGTGTACAGCTCAATCTGCTACCCAAGGCACTGTGAGATGTTTGGAACATGGCGCTGTTAGGTCTAATAAAATATAAACCGTCAAACTGCGTGGTTTGTGGATGACTTCAATATGAAACACGGATTCAGGATCTCGTGTGTCTTTCGTTTCTGAAGGATGGCCTCTCAGATTCAATCCGAATAGAAGCCTCTGTTCGGAAACTTGCCTACATTTTTCCAACTCTCAAATCTTGCGGCCAACTGTGGAGTTACCCGCAACAAATCTAATTAAAAATGTTTGTTAAAAAATCTCTTGCATAAAAGCTTTTAAAAACTCTTTCCGTTTAACCTCTGAATACATGCGCAATTAGGTTAGTGTTAGCAATAACACTAATTATATCGGACAAAGCGTAAGTGAAGGGTGGGGTGAATTACGTCCACTTGCACTTGCAAGGTATCCATCCCCTCCACCCTCTTTTATTCTCCTCATTAGTGACATAGACTCTGAACATGATGGTCACACGGTTCACTAGCGCTAACACTCAGCCAGTCCTGGATATCGCATTGAAACCCACTCTACTATTATTCTTCCTATATTTGTATCTGCCCACATTCAAAATCTTCAGCAAAAACACTGATCCTATTAGGCACTAGCAGCAGTCCCATCATATGACTGATTTAACATTATATTCACGCGCTGCTCCATGGCGACATCACTACGAATTCCACAGATAACCCTTCAATTGATCCGCTCGTATAATAACCATAAACGTACACTCTTGAATCACAGTTTCACTGAATATTCATGTAATGAATTTTTATGGACTTTAAAGAGGCAATTTGATAGACATCGGCCAAGTACGATGCTCCAATGCCGGCCGAAGCATACACACTTCTTTACCCGTTTACTGCCCGATCAACTAACTAATCACTCAAGCATTCTCAAACCAAGCGCATTATAATTTATATGGTAGATGTCTGTTACGACTAACTATGTAATTATTGTTGCTGGGTCAATTATCCTCCAGCGGGTCCTAACAATCTCGTACCCCCGTGAGTAGGTCTACGGGGTTTTCTTACAGCGACGCTAAGCGGCCACAGCGTGAAGCTGTCCGCTCACTTCCACCTAGTGTCGCGGATAAAAACTCACGATAGGCAGGATCATCGTCACTTCTTTTCACTTCTTAGGACCGATTCACACTATACGTCACGTTTCCGTTCCTTCGCGGAACGTCACCGTCCAGGAAAATTTTCTCGTGTGTAATTAAATGGAGATGTTCACACTGAGAGGAACGTCTCCGTCACATATCAGTTCCGTTCCGTCTCCGTTGCTGAGCGAGAATGTTTGACGTGACGGAACGGGTCCGAACATGTCTATACCTGCTAGATTCCGATAATGTGAACAGTCTTACGTCTCCTCCACTACATTTCGAGTGTTTGCTTGCAAGGAGTGTTGCCTGTTTTGTCTTCAGAAATGGATAAAAAATTAATAGATTTGGTGCATAAATGTGAGGAATTATATCAAATAAGAAGTATAGTGACAGTGTCTGGAAAAAAAAATTGTGGGGACAAATAGGTGAATAGCTGAAAAAATCAGGTAAGTTTCAATGTTTTTTATTGCGCATTTTAAAGTTACTATCATTCTATTATCACCGAAGTTCTGATAATTAGCAAATAACGGAAAACGCATTCCGTGGCAGTGGGCTGCATATTTGATGGAAATAATCGCAGGCCTCCTATCATGTGCCGTTCTGGAAGGTGACTGAACACGACGGACAGTGTGATCACAGACCATTCTGACGGAACGAAGATGGAACTGTGACGGAACTGAAACGTGACGCATAGTGTGAATTCTCACAACCTATTGCACTCATTCGCTGTCCATTGTCTTCCGCGTGGACGCCATTCAAAAACTTTTCTCCCAGAATGTTACAAACATTTCTCGTTTTCTATGTCCACATCAGCCCGATCGCTGTCACCAATACGTCACTACCCTAGCAACACCAGGTGGCCTACACTCATCACAAAGCTCTCCGTTACGCAACATCCTGAGCTTCACAATACTAGTCACAAGCGAGATCATATAAAAATGCTCATTATTTCCAGTTCGTCGCCTCCAAATCATTAAACATGTCGCTATACATAAGATATTTCGCTTTAAAATACTAAGCTTTTTATCTGCTGTAGCGGTTCAGATCTCTGAAGGCAACCTCTCCCTCCCTCTCTCAGCAGTGGCGGATAACTGGGATCATCCCATCTGCGATCTCTGTCATATTTTCAGACTAAAATTATTTTTTCATCTCCCGTCTCCCACGTGTACCCTGAATGCCCCGCAAATTCATTCCCCTTGATTTTGTCACGGTTTTGAAATCTGCCTTGATGTACGCCGTAGCGCTGTTGGTTGAGGCACCGCTGCAAGTCGGATGGTCGCGGGTTCGATTCCTGATGGTGTCATTGGAATTTTTATTGACATAATCCTTCCTGCCGAACCATGACCCTGGGGTCGTCTCAGCCTCTAACAGAAATGAATACCAGGAATATTTCCTGGGAGGTAAAGGCGGTCGGTGTGTAGGGCTGAAAACCTTAGCACCTTCATGTGCCGACTGTCCTGAAATCCGGGAGCCTCAACCTCCTGGAACCCTCTGGGCCTGTCCAGGCCTGTAATGAGATTTCTTTACCTACCTTTACCTTTGATATCTCTTTAAGAACAGCGTAAAAAAAAAGCTTCTAAAAATTTGGCAAATAATTTGTACGGCCACAGTTACCTAAGTCGGGAGTAGAGTCAAAGGACTGTGGCATATTAAGGTTAAGACAACCCCAGGAGGTAATGTGCATTATAAGCTCGATATCTCACAATTTACATCAGCAATACAGCCTACCTGTGGCTACAACAAACCAAAGATTTTGTTAACAGAATTTCCGGAAATAGCCACGATATTAAATCTTCTGTAACCAAGTATGCACGCCGTACGTGCGCGCTTCAGTGCCTGCCCACACAGGCAGCTCATGGTTGAACTAAACAGAAGAGAGATAAAAGCTGACACGTCCGGCTAGGCTAAATGCCTAGCTGAAACATAAACGGGGCGACGCGAAATGCGCCGTGTCTTAGCCCCTGTTTCCTACCACACCTGAGACGTAATACATAGATTATACCAAGGACTTACTCTTTAATTGTGTCAGAATCCCAGTGCCGAGTTCAACGAATTCTATTTCAAGGCGCTTTGAAATGCAGCACTTTCAATTAATTCAACAAAATTACACGTCAGACTTACAGACTGTAGCCAATATTTGTATTACACAGAGACCAAAAAATTCATGCTGTATGAAAAACTCCAGGCGGCAAAGCGAAAATTTTTTAACTTAACATATCTTAATTTTGCAATACTGGTTAATATTTAATAATTATTCAGTTAACCGCAAACATATCCATTTACAAATCATCCCTTTCTATTCTACTCACAAGATTTGTCGCTCAGAAGTACCGTCTGGTGTTCTGCATCAAACACATTTGTCCCCCCATGCCTCTAACATTAACGCTAGGCATTGTGGCTCTTCGATACCAGAAAATATACAGACCATGAAAATATCAGAAAACACGTGTATCTTTAAAAGAAAACTGTCATTAAAAGTATTTATCCAGCCACCAAATATATTGGGCTCTTTCCCCTATTACGCAGCGTACAGAGCAGATTCCTTACCGACAATTCGGCACAACCTGTCTGTCCATGGGACCGATAGGTTGTCCAGAAACGTCGGTAAGGAATCGCCACTGAACACTGCGTAATAAGGCAAAAGAGCGCAGATCTCACCTACTTCGAGGCTGAAGCCTGAAATCACGCAACCAAACATACTGTACACTTTCACTGTCTTGTAGACAAAACCCACTAAAGGAATGCATCCTCGGCTAATTCGATCCAACATACACCTTCACAACTTTCCATCTTTAATAATGACAACAACGCCATATGCTATTTCAATACGAAAGCGCCAGCGTCAGATCACTAGATGTACATTTTGCCCAGTCACATAAAGGTAGGAGGAGGTTTGACACACACACACACACACACGCACACACACACACATATACATACAGTGTTACAGTGTTACACAACTGGAGCCTTTCCTTCATTCAGCAGACACGACTGCTCTCAACACCCACAATCTGGCCACAGAACTATTACACATGCCTATTTTGACAGTAGTTTCCCAAACAGGTAGAGTGGAAGAGAGAGCGTCTGAACTGCAGTATTATTTGCAACTGTGAGGTACTGTCAAATAACTTATGTATCTTATAAAGCCACGGAATTTGAGTGACATCCGAGAAGGAACCAAATATTTCGTCCAATAACTTCATGAGGAACATGTCTTTGGGTTCTTGAAGGAGTTCAGTCACTTTAAACATTTACTGACACTCGAGGGCATCAAACTGTGAACTATGAAGCGCTCCTTAAGTAGGAAAAACGTCTACAGATAAGCCCTCACACGAACATTAGTGTTTTTACGGATCACAGTTACTTCTCTGACATCTACAGTTGAAATATTCGACCTACCTCAAATAATTCAATTCAATCCACCAATCGCCTATTCTGTGCAAATATTAAGATGTGTTCCAGCAGCCTGGATCTGCGTCCTTCCTTACGCACAACACACAAAGCAACAGGTAAAACTGAACGTATATTTTTACGTGCATAGATTTAAGTTTTACTTTCATAAGCAAAAAAACAAAAATCTTAACTAAACAGTGCAGTAATCAGCCGTAAAATGTACCAAGCCTCCAAATGACAAATTCCGTTATGAAGCCAAAGACAGCTACAGTTTTCTTTCCCGGCCAGACACGGTGTTATTAGTGCACTGTAATTTGGAAAGCTAAACCGGGCTAATATCTCATTCCAACCGCACCACCAACGGGGCTTAACCTTTAAATTCATATCCTGAAGCCAACTCAAGTCCATGTGCCACTTCCCTTCTCTCTCTTCGAAATATGAGATTCTATCCGACCGCCTAGGCCTCGAAACATTTTGAAGTGTCAAGTGAACACAGCGGACCCCACTCACGATAGCTATCACAGCGGTGGCACTGAAGATTCAAGTCTTCTGTGACGTAAAAATGTGTCGCTGTGTGAGTAACTTCCGACGTTTCTAAGGTACTACGATCCTTCGAAACGCCGAGAACTAATCGCCCAACAACACAACGTGACATGAAAGAGGAGACGAATTTCTGTTTTTACGTTGTTTTGAGTGTTCGTGTTGACTTTTTAATTAGTCTTTTAGCAGCTGAGTCCGCAAATAAGTAAATACATAAATGAATAAATAATTGAATAAAATAAAACAGAAAATAGGTCCATGATAATACAGAAAAACAGGGTCAAATTACATACCGTTCTCGGTAAAGTGTATACAAATGGAAAACCGTACGAAGTGACAGAGACCCGTCTATAAAATATGCGTTGTTTGGTTAAGAAACATGAAACGAAGAAGACAGACTGGATGTGTTAGGCAGCCAAATACAAGAAGGAATAGTTTAACCTAACAGAGATGGACTACGCCGATCAAATAACTCGACATAATTACGGAATAAAGACACTCATAATGTGTAAGCCTATTATTCAACTAAAACTGCCAGGGTGATTAACCGAAGAAGTTTGAGATATGCGGAACACGTACCACTATTAAGAAAATAAGAAATGAATACAAAATTTTCATCGGAAAACCTGAAGGAAACAGATCACTCGGTAAACCTAGACATAACATTGTGGACAAGGTCAAAATGAATATTTCAGGCATATTTTGCTATCGGTTGAGCTGAACCAGGAAGAGACTATTGGCAAGCTGAAGCCAACAATAGTGTCATTCACGTCCCCACAAAGTAGGGAATTTCTTTACCATGCATAAGTCAAAGAGACCCGTGAAGAAGATCCGTAGTTCACGTTTTGCTGCTTTTTGAAGCCAACGTATGAAGGACAATAATTATTTGTCCCAATAGACTTTGTTGGGACGCACACTTAAGACGAGAGACGTCTGACTGCCATGGCGATTAATTACGTCTTCCAGCCCGTTGTGCTCCGCAGTTTGGGCCAGTGTTCGGAGCGATGCCCGCCTCGTAATCTCGACGTCTACTTCATTTAGCCTCGCTTTAATGTACTGTAATGCCAAAATTGAATTACGTCACAAAACTAGAGCTGCTCCATGAAGTAATTATCGTACCGGCAGTGGAATGAGAGAATCGAAAAAAAAATTGATACACTACACTCGTTCCTTGTGTCAGTGATCTGTCCCACCGCGTCGTTTTTTACACTTCCAGAGACAAAACAATTTTCTAAGACAAAATGCCTAACAAAATGGCACTTCAGATGTAGATTTAAATACGTACAACGGAAAAAAAAAATACATCTAACGAAGACGCGGCAACGCGCGAAATAATAAGATTGCAAATTAGGCACTCCGTGACGTCATACACAGACACTACCGAAGCGTTCTTTGTTTTCAAAAGTCATACGGGCTCACGAAACACCAGTAAATGTAATTTCATTTACACTCAATACAAAAGTACGGCCTTTCCTGTGCCGATTTTCACTAATCTCTCAAGTTCTCAGCAACATTAACGTGCAGAACTCTTATACCAAATCCCAGGGAACTCAGACGATAATTGTGAAAAATGCAAAAAGGCATGCATTTGTAGCCGTAAGTAAAATAAAACTTTCATTGCGGAGATTTTCATGAAACTCATAATCACCCAATAAATGCCTACGAACATCTCTAAATGCCTATGAACATCTCTTGTGCCAAATTTTATCAAAATCGGACTATAAAAATGTGGACAATATGTCAAAATTTCATTTACGCCCTAAACAAGGAAAAGCTTTCCCTGCAGCAATTTTCGCGTAACTCTCACACTTTCCGCTCGCTAGCATCACGTGTACCGACATTCACGCACAAGTTGTCGGTACTAAGCGTGAATGGGAGATGCAGCTTCACGAAGTAAGGTGAGGATGTGGACTAAATTGGACTAGCTCAGGACAGGGTCCAGTGACAGGGTCTTGTGACCACATTAACGAATGTGGTAATGAACGGCAGGGAACTGCTGGACCCTATGAGCAGCTATCAACTTGCAAAACAAACCACTGAATTAGACAGCTGTAACACCGACTCGCAACATGACGTACGTGTGAGAACGCTGACATCCAAGATGACGTCTTCTTTAAGCCCACCTGCTGATCGGATTATCATGGGTTTATATATATATATATATATATATATATATATATATATATAAAGGTCTTCCTACCTGAACACAATGGCGGATGGATTCCAATTTTCATCATCCCACTATACAAGACAGAAAATTACACTTCCTCCCTCACCCCAATTCTTCCTGGCTTTTTCCCATCTCAAACCTCCCCCACCCACTTCCTAATCTCCATTTCTTCGAAAGCACCGAGTTCCTCGCTCAGTTCAACTTGGCAGGCGCTTGTTCAATGTCGAACTTTCGCACACGATTTCGAGTCGGCGGCTCGCCGGACTAGTATGCGATTCCCTGCACGGGCAGATATTTCACTTCGTCACTAAGTGGGCCACCTTCATGTAGTGGAGGGGTGGGGAGGTCTGTAGAATATGTGGTCTCCTAACTACATCCTGTTTAAATAACGTTATGGCTGGTCCTTAGGCACTGAGGACATTTAAAATTTGTGGCTTGGTCCACAGACACAGAGGACTTTTACAACTTCATGGCTAGGTCCATAGACACAGAGGACATTTAAACTTTATGGCTTGGTCCATAGACACAGAGGACTTTTACAACTTCATGGCTAGGTCCATAGACACAGAGGACATTTAAACTTTATGGCTTGGTCCACAGACACAGAGGACTTACAACTTCATGGCTAGGTCCATAGACACAGAGGACATTTAAACTTTATGGCTTGGTCCATAGACACAGCGGACATTTCAGCTTTACTCGCATTCGGTTCATACGTCACGTTTGTTCTCAAAATTTGACTGTAGTAATAAACTGTTGTAAACAGTGATAAAAATTAGAGTCTACACGACCCTCTATAACCCGGCATACATCATCCTTTCACAGCTTTTAACATTTCTTATACTTTTTACCGGGTTTAGGACCCACCCAACCTGATAATACAATGGCTGCCGCGATTCATCGGGGGTGAAGCGGCCGGCCGGGGAATAATGCTGACAACTCACCTTCACCTACTGCCGTGGTGAAGAATGACAGGAGCTATACCTCTACTCACCCTTTATCCCTTCACGGTGTGGACACGGACAACTCTAACTTTACCTTTTTTACAGCATACAGTACGGTTAGGTAATCAAACAGCCCGAACTGAGGTAGATATATGTTGGCTATATTACAGCGTAGCTCTGATGGTTGTAACGAGGCAAGTACTCAGAATTTTGAAGGGAAACCCACTTGATAATGAGCCATTTCATTTCAGTTATTGGTTTAGTGGATGAATTAGTGATTTCATGACTTGATGAAGGAATGTAAGCATCTACTAATTAATGAGCTTCTGATCAAATCAAATGTACTGATTATTCAAAACTGTAAACACAGGCATAATTACAACTAAACTTCATTCTCACTTAATATAAAATTTGGCACACAAGGTGTCATGGTTATATTACCATGACTAATTTTCCTGAGCATCAATACAACACCACTTGTACATGCTATAAGTCTGCATTAAAACTTCCTTTATGTGCTGACTATGTTATTCCAGACATGTCGTAGCCCCTGCTTGACATTCATCTGGGAAATCATTCATACACAACATGGTTATTACTTTAAAGTTGTCTATTCCATGCATTTTTTATATCAATGTATTCAATTCTGTTGTGCCAACCAAGTGCTCACCCTGATACACAACACAACATAAGCACAGGGATCTGTTCCATTTCAGATTTCAGTAGGCACTGCAGACCTGAATATACAGTGCCAAAAACTATAAGTTTCCACTCCCAGCTGCAACAATAATAATAATGTTATTTGAATAAATTATATTTACAATGTAAGAAATTTTTTTAATCCCATTATAAGTACAAGATTTTTTAAAAACTGAACAAGTTGTACTTTAATATATAATTGACATCAACAGTATAGCCTACAGACTATAGAACTTTGTAAATAATTGCTTATCATTGGCAATTGGTTTTAAACATGGCATACTGAGCTACCTGAAGATGGTACACTTGTACTGAAACATCTTTAATGTTCATACATATCTAATGCTGTGCATTCAGTTAGTACAATAAAATTGAATACACTGATCATTATTACTACTCACGTTACATACATATCATCCCTGTGTTGACATTTCCCTGATGGTGATTGAACACAGACCCAAAAAAAAAACAAGACTGTAAACAAGAGGAAGGTTGAATACAATCCTCAAGCATATAGAGAAGGTCAATGTGGAATAAGAAACCAACTAGATGTCACTTAGTATTATATTTACTTCTCCTAATAAGTTGCTCTTTATAAGTTGCTCAACATGTTTTGGGCCACCTTGTGCCCATCTTCAGGAGATGACGACTTAGTGATATTTTTTCACGTGTGGTGTAGTGCTGTAACAATACCACTAAGTCGTCAGCTCCTGAAGATGGGCACAACGTGGCCCGAAACATGTTGAGCAACTTATAGAGAGCAACTTATAAGGAGAAATAAATATAATACTAAGTGACATCTAGTTGGTTTCTTATTCCACACTGAACTACGATGCACGGTCAACCACACATCAAATATATACAGAAGGTGTTATATTAGTTATAATTATGTGTATGCAGTAAATATGTATAATATCAAAGTTTGTCAGTATCACTTATTAAAACTGTGTGAACCGTCATTAAACCAACATTACCATTAACATGGCATAGCTGTATACTGCACTTCCTAAATCATAATATACTTTGTCACATCACACATTCTTTATTGCACTTCATGCAAAAAGAAAGTGGAATGGATGTAGCACGGAATGTGAAAGAATCATTAATAACTCACAATAGTTACAATTTTAGGGGTACAACAATAAGAAACACATGATTCAAAATAAAGATGAGGGAAAAATATACTCTGGGAATGTCTATAATTTAAATCAAAAACTGTAGCTAACCATCCCATCTGCCTCCCAAACTCCACACATTAGAAGCTGAGGCACCAAATCTATTTATTGCCCAAAATAATAATAATAAATGTAGGCCAACTGACATAATTAAATGTCTCTATATCATGTCACCTCAACAATCAAATAGTATGTGCACATGTACAGCAAATATTCAGTAACCTTCACAAACTATATAAGCAATAATCAGGCACCCGAACATCGAAATGAAGTACCTGAAACTCAGTACCAGACATGACACTTTATGTGAATAAAAATCCAACAGATGCAACAGTATGCAGATATGTATTCACTGCAAAACTACTCTACATGTTTCGGGTGTCACAGCACCCATCATCAGGAGTATTAAAAAATGTAACTGCAGCCTCCGGTACAGGTCATACTACCTGTACCGGAGGCTGCAGTTACATTTTTTAATACTCCTGATGATGGGTGCTGTGACACCCGAAACATGTAGAGTAGTTTTGCAGTGAATAAATATCTGCATTCTGTTGCATCTGTTGGATTTTTATTCACATTGAATTACGATGCACGGAACCACGAGCTTAAAATACGACACTTTATGTTTCTAAAAACTAAAGACTAGGACATGTCACATACTTTATAATATTCACTAGCATGATGTTGTGTAGTAACAAATTGTGCAACTACTGACCAGCTCACTGCCTGAGTGATGCTTGCCAGGTGATTAAATAGTGGCCAACAAAGACACCTTACGTTATGCACAGTCTGGCTAGCAACCTCCTAAGTACATGTCTGGGACAATTTATCAGAGCCAACTTTGAAAGAACCATTGCACACTTTGTACTTTACCTAAAATACAAGGTTGTAGAATTATGACACCGCAAACATGCTTATAAAGAGTAACAATAGACAAGTCCCGCATTCGCACAGCAATGTAAACCCCATACAAGACAGTTGGACACACTAATATCCCATAAAGGGTATCCCATAAGCACTATCAAATTTTGTGGGAAGTAAGACAGATGTAAATATGTTGCACTTCAGAGACCTTTCACTTTAACATTCTCTAAAAAGTACAATGAAGATAATATGTAACCTCAGGCCATACATGCAGGCTACACCATCCAATGAATCTTTAGAAAAGTATACTGCAATTAAATTCATTTTCCAAGCACAGACCCCTAAAAAAGGCCTAAAAAAGAGAAGCAAATTTCATAATTCTTGTTTTTAAGCTTTCGCCGTGTTCTAAATGTAATTTGTTCCTTTTTGGGTAATTCCCCGGCATCTGAGTTCTAATTGCCTACATTTCGGAACTCACTGTCCGTTCCATCTTCATAGGCAGGTGAATGAATATACTTCATTCACCTACCTATGAAGATGGAACCGACAGTGAGTTCCGAAACGTCATAGGTAGGTGAATGAAGTATATTCATTCACCTGCCTATGAAGATGGAACCGACAGTGAGTTCCGAAACGTCGGCAATTAGAACTCAGACGCCGGGGAATTACCCAAAAAGGAACAAATTAAATTTCATATACTTCATACCATTGTAGTCTAAAGATTATTTAAGTGTTTTAATTAAATGACAACTAAATTAAGATCATTTCCAGCACTGCACGTTACAAAATCTAGTCACTTTACACATAGGTAGGATCCCCAACCTTGCAAAAAGTACTGTAAGTGCTACTGTTTCATATCCTCTGATATAACTGCCTGTGATGTAGCACGTGCTTTCAAAATTCTGGTAAAATTCTCAGTAACAGTATAAATATGTACCAAAGACTATTCATTGGGTCTGAAGAGCCCTCACATGTTAATGCCGAACTGCTGAACGACCTAGTCATGGTCTGTTAGTTCCACGGGTAAAAAATTTGGGCTGGATCTTTCAGAAATCATACATAAAATTTTACACTTTCAATGCAGTCCAAATTCCAGTTCAAGAAGGTTCCAGCTCAGATACCAGACAGACAACTAACTCCTCTCTCAACATCACAATACACAAAGGTTTTGAATGGCATAATTTCAATAACAACAATTAAGTTCACATGAAAATAATAAATAGGTAATAGAAGTTTTGTGGTACTTACCATCAGCAGCAATGCAGCATGCAGGAATGACACAGCACATTTAAACTTACACCTCCATTCCTAACCACTGTAGTTCACTGCAAGTCTTTTCAGTATTACCATACTACACTGGCATTAAACTCTCTTGATTCAATATGAGTGTTCACTGCCACCTAACACACTGCTGAACACACTTTGACAGGTTTCAAAACAAAATTCTCTCTAACTTTGTTGCACTGTATTCTTATTCCATTCACATATTGTGTATCTACAACACTGGGCTCCAGAGTCTCCTCTTAAAAGGAATTAAAAGTTACACTTTTAGTAATAACTTAATGAAAGCCCAGAATATTAGCTAACAGAATGAAGATGATGACTTGGCAGGCCAATACATTCTTTTGTATGGAAAGCAGGAAGTCTGAGGATGGAGAAAATCCATTAATGAGGAGCATCAGAGAATGTTCTTTGGGTGATGAACCAAAACATGTAATGGGAAAGGAATGTAGCACACAGGAAAAAGAGAAATATACACAAAGGTTCAGGGATGAAACTTGGGAGACCTGGGCAAAATGGAAAGAAAAATGTTTGTCACAGAGGTGTGAGAGTGTGGACTTGTTTCAACAGCAGTAAATCCTGGCATAGAAGTTAGGTTATGTGCAAATACAAATGCACCAAGGGCAGTACCAACACAACCGCTTTATCTCCTCTTTTCAATGGCAGCGGATGAGAAATAAGAGTTAAGAACATCTAGTAAATGAAGTGAGTCTGCCCATTACCTTGGGCTGGTAGATATGAAGCTAAGAAACACTATGACAGGCAAAGTACAAAATACATACAGTTGCTTCCAAGCAGAATATTTCACGGCTTTTACAGACTGGTGTAGACAGTTTGCAAAGCTTGAGTCACAAGATACTTTATGCAATTTAAGTCATGTTCAAGTACTATGTACTTTAAATATGATAATTTTGCTTTCAGAAACTAAACTCACAAAAGTTTTACCATGTCGCTGTATGTGTAATTTAATAATTTGTGTCAGGGAGTTAGTACCATCCACAGATATGGCACTTATTTCTTTTGTATGATAGAATCATTAAGCGCAGGCAAAAGAACACAACATCCTCCTACAGAATCACATTTCTGACATTTTCTTAATTAAACATTTTGTGTCAATACCAATATTTTTAACACAATGGGTAGCATGTTTCTATGTTCCACAAAATTTAATTTTATCAAATTATAACAACAACTGCTAAAGCTGTTATTTGTCGATGACCAAGTTGTAATATCTAACACAGAAGTTAACTTGCAGAAATCTGCGTATAAATTAAATCAATAATAACAGAACATGGTTTAAAGCATCTGCACAGGAAACAAAACTGAAGGCATTTAAATGACAAGATCCAGGTAGAAGGAAAACTGTATACTCTCTTCTGGATAATTCCTCAGACTCTGAGAGAACTCAAGAACTCCTGCAAATACACCTACATTTAGCAAGTGTACTCTCTAAGTCAGGCTGGTCCCTGATCGACCAACTCACGTTTAAGAAAGCTGTACGTGTGGGGGATGACAGCAAGGCCAGACAACTCCGGAAATTCTCACGGCTCCACAAGACACAACATCCAACTACAAAGACTCCAAAAGAAAAATTTAGATGCCGGAGAATTACCCAGAAGAAAGCATACAACATTCAGAACAGAGTGAAAGTTTGAAATCAAGAAGTAAAATTGTAATAGATAACAAAATCATAGAACTAGTCATTTCCTTTCAATACTTGGAAAATTTAATACCTTATGACAAAGAAGTGGACACTGAAAACAAATTAAATAACTATTCAAAAACAGCAGGCATTATTAACAATACGTTTAGACCAAAACTTTAAATAAAACAAGAATAAAACTACACAACACATTAGCCCTTCCAGCTCTCTTATATGTTAGTGAAAACTGGACCACTGCAGCAAGAGACGCAAGAAGAATAACAGCAGCAGAGAAGAAATATATGAAAAAAACAGCAGGATACACTTGGACAGATTATAAAACAAGCACAGAGACTGAAAAAGAACTCAATATAACCCCAGTTTTGGACAAAATACAGGAACACAGAAGAAATTGGCTGCAACATGTAAACAGAATGCCCTGTAACAGATCACCGAGAATACTAATAAACTACAGATCAACAGACAGAAGAATCCAGAAGAGACCATTAAATAGACTTCTAGACGTGTCAGACCGAAACAGGTCAACAGGTGGCCCTGCTCCATATTAGCTAGATGATGATGATGATGAAGTTCATTCAATATTTTCTAAAACCAACACCAATGCTAAAAGCATAACAAAGTACATATATTTTACATATTATGTGTGGCTGGTTCCTTGTCCGAGAGAAGGGGGCATTCCACCATTAGAGGGCAAATTAGGATATGAAAGATATGGGCTTCTCACAGCAATGTTGCTGATTACAAAGGCCAGAAAAAAGTAATGCCAAGTTTAATGTTAAACAGTTACCGAGATTTTGAAGTAAAATGAAGGCGCTAAGACCCTTCGAAATATTAACTAATAATCATCATGACTTAACATCCTCGAGGGCGTAAATTTTCTAGTGAGGTTAACTCAAGTACAAAGACGAAATTAGAATGCTCTTTTTATTACGTTCACACTAAAGTAGGTTTATGTATTCCTACGTACTTGAAACGTGAAGTCGTGTCCCGATAATATCAAAAGAAGTCTGCTGTCTATGTGTTTCTGCGTCACGGTTTCGATGCACACACCTGCACAACGCGCTGACATACGACCACTTACTCGAAAAGCCCGCCTTTTGCATTTTATCGTTCTGCCCACTGGAACATGAAACTCTTATTATGTCAAATCCGCGTATAAGAAAAGTCCCCAAAAAAACTACACTTCATACCGCTTGTGAAAATTTAAAATTCAAAAGACGTACAAATAAATTCGGTATTTTATGTTAATATAAATTACTAATAACACAATTTAACAATGGCCGCCGTATCCCTCTTGGCGGGTGTGTTCTAACATCGACCGCCTGAGATAACTAAACAGGCCTTCATTCCGTGGCTCCTGCATTCTCTTACTTCAGATAATCCGTGCTTTCGGTATTCGAGTATGAGTAGTCGATGTGACACGACAGCCAATTGCACATAGGCACTGAACGCCTGTACGCATTGAATACGCGTCTGGGATAAGTCCCAAGGATGTTCTGGACATCTTGGAGGATAGAAAAATGTCTTACTTCTGCCAGGAATCGAACCACAAATACGTAATCCGGTCCATAGCCTCACTCATCATACGAACTATGGTACCCCAGGTCTTCAAGCTGTTCACAAACCAAATTTTGCCATCTCTGAAGGAGCTTGTTCTTAACAGATTCTTGTAATATTTTCAATGGAATTTATGCTACGTGATAATTATCCCATATAAAAACAAAATCAAGCAATGCTGGAGACTGGCCATATATGGAACTTTATACAAGTTTCACCGGGAATAAAATTCTTTCTGCAGCTACCATGGAGATAGACACAAAATTGGCCGCCTTCTTTATTATGTGGTAGAAACAAAACTCATCCCAACGACATTTAGGGGAAAAGATGCAACTGGAACTAAAATTTGCACTGCTGTATGATGATCATAAGAGCAAGATGAATGCTGAATTTGTGGACATGGCTTATTTATACATAATGCCCAGGTGTTGCGAAGTGGCACTTGGAGACCAATGGCAACTACAATGCATGCTCAGCGTTTTGTCTATAGGAAGAGGGGCTTGTAGTAAGGAGAGTATGGCACATCTTACAATGGTGCAGTTTGGAAATGGTCAAATGCACATCCAATACAACTGGACCTGGTGGCCCAGCACATCAAAGATGGATGTGAGTGTAGCAGAAGTTGGGCACATTTTGAAAGACCAATGAGTCACAATTCAAGATTTACCTCTGCATTGTACTTGCCCATCACCAATTCCACAATAATGAAAGTGGAAATGGCTATTCATAATTGAGTGCAAATACACAAAGACCCAATTTCTACTGACAGAATTTTTGAACTTGTGTCAAGATAAGACACATGTATCAATGTGCTCTGGAATTATGCTAACAATAATTATACTTCAGCAGAATAAATGAAATACATTTAATAATGTAATAACTTATCATTTAGTTTTTATGACCTAGGGAACCTTACTTATTGAGCACCATTTTTACATGTACCATCTCCTGCACCACACAGATCTCTGCTTTTTTCCCCTCACATAGTGCATCTTAGTGTTGTGTACTACTCTCAGAATATCACTAGCAATTTTCCTATACCCCTTGAAATGATGAGTCTTTATAATGGGCATAGAGTTTGTTTTCTGTTTTTTTTTTCTGACCTCTATTTTTATATTACTAATATATATAAATTTTTACTTTCTCAGGGATTATACATAAAGCCAGTCTTGTACAGTAAAGTTCTGATTATCCAACCTAAATGGGATTACCAAAATTTTCGTGTAACAAGTATTGGGTATGGTGCGAAACAAATCGTACTTTTAATGGAAGTGCATAGTGAAGTACATATTTCATTTATTAATGATTACTCTACAGGATAACGTACCAGAAAACAGACCTATTATTTCAGGAAATAAATTTCAATTCAGTCAATAGAGCAATAGATTTTAAATTGTTTTTAATGCAATAAACACATGGCTATATCCAGAGCAGTATGAGACAGTGACAGCCAAAACAGCAGTGGGAGTAGGATCTGTGAGACTGCATATCAGAGCAGCACAAAACTGTAAACAGAATGTCGTATGGTTACGTTAGATTACCAAAGCTTGGATAGTCAGGACTATACTATAATCACAGGAACAAATCCTGGTAAATAAAGACTGCAATCTTATGTTATGTTTATTGGACCGTGCATCATCTTGATAGTTGAGAAAAGAGAGACCAACTTGATGTCACTTGCTTTATTATTTCTTTACTTAATGCTCAACATGTTTCAGATGTTAATACATCCGAAACATGTTGAGCATTAAGTAAAGAAATAATAAAGCAAGTGACATCAAGTTGGTCTCTCTTTTCTCAAAGACTGCAAGTTTTACATCAAGTAGTGCCAACTTGAATATGTGCTATTAGTATAATTAACTGTAATGAACCAAGTGCAAAGAATAATTTTTTCCTCCAGTTTGTGATTTCAAAAATGGAGGATGGGTCACCTTATAATCATGCACTAAGTTAAACCTATAATGAACGGAGAGACATTTTCCAGAAAACTGAACTTTATATAGGAGGTGATCATCTTATATTCAGCTAAATACAATAGGTACAAAAAGTCCAGTAAGATTCAGTAGATTTTGTTCAAGATGTAAAGAACAATGTAGGTCAAAGCACATCTAGTCTATCAGCTGGGTGTTAACGAAACAACATGTTTCGACCTACTCGGAGGCCACCATCAGGTTTACAATGTTGGCTCTAAGAGACTAGTAACACCCAGCTAATATACTAGTTGTGTTTTGACCTACATTGTCCTGAGATCTTAACATCCACCACTCGCATCATTATTATTAGTCTCTTAGAGCCAACATTGTGAACCTGATGCCGGCCTCTGTGTAGGCCGAAACATGTTGTTTCATTAACACCCAGTTAATAAAATAGTTGTGTTTTGTTCTGCATTGTTCTTTACTTCATTGTTACATACACAACAGGTATGCCTCAATTTCAGACTGTTCAAGATGTGTCTTCATATTAACATCACAGATTAGGATACTGTACCAAATAATTTTCTTCTTCTGCACAGCACGTACAGCCAGTGCGAACTGACAGTTTTGCACTACAGAACATTTATGAAAGTTCGTGACATTGTCATCACTTTAGAATAGCCAATGACTGACATTAAAATTACCCAAGTACCCCTCACAAAGAGACTGCCGGAATGCACTGCTATGAGCAAGGTCTCACAAAGAACATTCACACAACATAACTAGCACAGTGAAAATGGCCTTACACTAGAGCAAACATACTCACATTTGTTTCGTCAGCTTCTGTCAGTTTAGTTACTTAAGATGTGGTCAAGTGATGAGTCAGATGTAAAACCCCCGACTTTGGACCATGGCTGTCGAACAAAGACAGTGGTCATTCTGTCTGCATATCTCAGGGATTATGATGCATATCCCTGTTGTTTTGTAAAAGGTAAATACAAATACTGCTTGTGGAAGCTAAAAACCTTAAACCTATATACTCCTCTTCATCCAGTGAGTGAAGAATTTTTACTGATATCTGCAAGATTTCAAAAGCTATGACAGGCAAAGGTGCATACTGAATATCTGTAAAATAATACCGACGGGAAAACTAAAATACTTGGAGAAAACCTGTCCCAGTGTCACTTTGTCGACCACAAATCCCATGTGGACTGGATCTCCTTGATGAGGCCAGTGCCAAACTACTTGAACAATGCCATGGCCTGTGATTCCAATAGACAGTATGTTCACAAATTCTCCCAGGTTCCATCTCCTTAATGGCCTTCATGTACCGCTCCCTCTCAGTTTAAATCACACTGGTAACTCCCTATAATAGGCCTTTGCCACTTTTCCTCTGTAAAGAAGATATACTCACCAGCTCTCACTGTCTCACTTATCATCAAATTCCAGATCAAGCTAATCAACCTTAATAGAAAATTTGCATTTGAAGCCCAATGGTTTAAAAAAAAAGAGGTGGCACCAACTACACAGGAGTAGGTTTCTACATGTTTTCATAAATGAGGCAAAGCTGTGCTTTCATTCAAGTATTTACATTAAAATGCAACCAAAAAGAAGTCAGTATTTTGGGTTCACATTACACGCATATTTACATATGCTATGAGTATCTCATGTACTTGGATTGGTGTGCAGTCAAACACAACTGTGTCACATGGGTGTATTAAGGGCTGCACTCTGTACAACTACGACCCACTGAGCCAGCGAGCTCTCATCCAAACTAACATTAACTTAACTTTAAATTTGTACATGTTAAACCCCTTAATGTAGAGATCTCTACACCATGTGCGCGCGCAATGCATATAGTAGGATTTTAAGTTTGTTCTCTCAAGACAACCTGAAGATGGCCAGAAAAGGCTGAAACATGTAGTTGCTTAAAATAGTCATTAAATACACCTATGTGACACAGCTGTGTTTGACTGCACACCAATCCAAGTTCATACACACACAACGGGGATGACACACGTCCTAGTATCTCATGTACACAGGAAGCAAATGACAGTAGTCTGAACATATTGCATATTTTCACAACAGTACAGTCAGAGAGAATGTAATATTATAATAACAACACGAAACAGAATGAAGATAAGCGTGAAAGAAAAATTAAAGGCACAAAACTAGTGAAAAGCCACTCTTTCAAGTGAGCTGACTGTTATTTAGTTACTTGTAACACAAAAACTTACATCCTTAAAAACCAACATTAGACATGTACTCCTTCATACACACTACTCATTTACCATCATGTGACTTCGCCAATAAATACCTTTAATTTATAAGTTTAACATAGATAACAATGTATTTTAAACTATGTCACAATTCTTGTTATCCTTAGCCAAATCAGGTGGGGTGATCCAAGCTGGGTTTGGGTCCCGGTGCACAGACGTACACACAACCTTATCATTCAGTGGCCATACCTGAAAAATGACAAAAGTGACATAAAACACAACTCACTTTTACCCACTCAAGGAAGTGCCATGTTTCATCTGGTAAAAATAAGAATCTCAGAAAACCTTATAAATTATTAAACTGTAGACATAAAACTGTCTATGTTACTAGGCACAAATCATAACAAGAAAATGTTTTGAGGAACAGGAGCTAGTTGGGGAGGGGGGCAGCCTGCATGGCAGAATCAAAGGGGTGTAAAAATTAGTATTTCAAATAAAAAAAAATGGATTTACTACACTCAAAAATTTTTAAAGTACTGGGCCAGATAAAAGTGAATTCAATAAATGATATTCTTTTAAAGTTGATTATTTTCGGGTGTCACCAGTGTGATTATGCCATGGATGCCAAAACAGCCTAGCTACACCATTGTGGGAGAGTGCCGGTATAGTTTAACATTCTTAATGCCAGTGCGCAGTGAAGCCTGTTGTCAGCACCAAATACCAACAAATCAATTACTGGAGAAAGTGGGAAAAAAGGCCCCATACTCAGTGACAGGCAAGTCCAGTGGTTTCCATCACAATCCAGACATGGCAGGGAATAGTGAAGAAACTTACTAAAGGTTCAAGTTTACCGGGACTGTAATGCCATGTCAAATGGTATACAATCAGTCTTCTTGGCTGCTTGATCCTGAAAAGAGGCAACATGCTCCTCCAAAAGTAAGTACCTGTTATCAGACAAAGACCGAAACTTAATGTTTGAAATACCAGAACTGGATTTACCGTGTACATACAGCACAGTAAAAAACACCCACACTTTAACATGGCATAATACTATTGTTCAGTGAGGATCTTCACTGTTCTCAAACATACGTGTTCTGTCGTCACATCACAACTAACGGATAGAGGCATGCAAATCTGCTATTAGCCATAAGCAAAAATAAACTGCTGCTGCACAATCTTGTTATCTTCATGCACAATTATTATTTTATGCCGACAAAACTTATTGCCCTTTTGGGTGTAAATGCAGGTACCACAAAATATTTGTTTCTTGTACCACAGAGCATAGCAGTTTCCAAGAAAAGATCTCCAAACAAGCCTGAACATCGAACTTCTTCCACTAGCAAGTCCCTCTTGTATTATCATTTGTCAGAAACCGAATACATGGTGGGCCACTTTCTGGCTACCGTTTATGTACAACCGTATTGGAATTTATGTTTGTACTACAAATGAAACTCTGAATGTACTTACTTTAGGACAAAGAGTCTCAGTACGCAAAACCCTGAATCAATAAATAGCCACCATGAGTTACGCTTATGCTAACGACTTGTAATATTGGCAAGTTAAGCTGTGTTCAATGTCAAAACATCCCATGTTAATAATGTCCCTACGTTTCATACCTGACTGAACTACATGCATGTTTCATATCACTTTCTGATCAAAACACTTGTATTGCTTCTTTGACTATTGGACTGTGCAGCTGAAGGACCTTTGGTCCTTCAAAACACCAGGCACCACTGACCCAGCAACACAGCATCACATCCCAAGAGATGTAAATCTTCAGCAACACCACTGTGAGAACCTCAAAACTTGCACTTGTACTTTCTTTTCTCATGGGCCGGGATGGCACAGTCGGTATAGCGACATGCTACAGGCTGGATGGCCCGGGGATCGAATCTTGGTGGGGGTGAGATTTTCCGTACCTCTCCAGACCGGCCCTAAGGCCCATCCAGCCCCCTATACAATGGGCACCGGGTCTTTCCCAGGTGTAAAGCACCCGGGACGTGGCACTGACCACCCACCCTATAGCACTGAGGCTAAAGAAAGAGCAGAGCTACACCTCTACTCCCCCTTTGGGCCTTTGTGGCCTGTTCTAGGGTGAACTTTACCTTTTACCTTTACTTTTTCCCAGAGAAGAAACATTTCACATCCATACAGAACTGGCAAACTTATTACAAACATGCAACCAAAAAAAAAAATGGTGTTACCTGCTGTTGTTTTTAGCTGATATGACATTAGAATGCGACAGTCTGTGCTGTGACTACAATGCTGCAATGTTCACTTCAATTTATCAACCAACGAATGCACATATAATTTCACATAAAACACTTTAAAACACTCTGACATGTTTCGATCTTGTCACATCATCATCAGGGAGCTTTGTTCCTTGCTAAAGTTATATTACAGTATTCACAATTCAATTCGTATTTGCAAACGAGGTGTTGTGGCAGCATATCATGTTGTG
>Ga0123357_10001766_pt1 | contig 23391 bp, 11 predicted proteins | sample TergutEmb28metaG_FD_89873 | JGI IMG/M metagenome (GOLD analysis project Ga0123357, IMG submission 89873) | Embiratermes neotenicus P4 segment gut microbial communities from Petit-Saut dam, French Guiana - Emb289 P4 | ecosystem: Host-associated > Arthropoda: Insects > Digestive system > Gut ... | reverse complement strand
ACAGTAATAACTGAGGTACTGGTCTGCCCTGTCTACAGTAATAACTGAGGTACTGGTCTGCCCTGTCTACAGTAATAACTGAGGTACTGGTCTGCCCTGTCTACACCCTTTATGAATTTATTGTACTGGATGACAGCACAAGGCATCTTTATTTCCATGTTTGTTTTCCTGTCTCTCCTCCCTTTGTTTACAATTGTTGCATCATGGATTGTACTTATCATTCGCACAAGTCTTGTCCTTCCACACTTGCACCATTATGTCACCATTCCTCCTGAATGCTGACTTCCTTTTTTTCAAGCACTTGTCTTCCCCATCTAGGTCACGTGGAATGCCCCTGTTAGCCCTCATAGTGCAATAGACTCCATCTGGCAATGTCTGAGCTAATCTCATATTGTTATAAAAATTGTCTTGACAGGTGTGAGGAAAATGGGTGTGTAAATTGTGGAGTCAGTGTAAGATTGCAGTTGTTTATGTGAACTGGTTGTGGGGACATGACGGCACTGTCACTGTCACTGTCCAAACTTTCATTGTCACTATAATCAGAGACATCAGAACGTGCATTTGCATATAACTCAAACAAAATATCATCCTCTTGCAGAACATTCCTATGCAAAGCCATGATTGCAAATGCAAATGAAGGAAAACAGAGAGAGTATCTGAAAGAGTGGTCCCTTTTTTGCAGTCTTATGGTTCTAAAAATAAGGGGGGGGGGTCATGATCTGTCTGCTTATTTGTAACTTGAGACCCCAAGCATCCTGCATAAAGCTATTGGTAATCTTGAAGCGATAAGTGAGCCAGACCAGCTGACAAACGCACATGCAGGACGTCATGTAAGAAAATGAAGAAACTCATGGCCCATCAACAATACATGGGATAGCAATCACGAGTTTCCTCGTGGCCCTATGGAAAGGTGTTAATAGGATGGGAGGGCATGGACTGGATTCATATGGCTCAGGATATAGACAAGTGACAGGCTGTTGTACATGGTAATGAATTCGCAGGTCCCACAAAATGTGGGAAGGTTTGTGACTAGCCAAGCAACATTTAGCTTCTGAAGGACTCTGATCCATGGGGTTAGTGATGGCTATGATATATAATGTCATGTAGTTTGGTAGGTACATTCCAGTGTTGTATAAGGTACAAGATGAAGGTGAAATCTGCAATTGCTGTGCAACATTGGTGCCTGTCAACCATACTACATGGCATCACATCCCAGGTGACCCTAGTTCTAATATTCACCACATTCAAAACTGTAAATCTCATACTGATGTAATGTTACACATTTCTTGATCAGCTAAATTAATGATCACTCAAGGAAGGCCCTGACCTGTGGATAGTTTGATTATAGCATGAAAAGGTTAAGATTTGGTCAGAACAAATCTGACATGTGGGGACACAAACATTTATATATTTGCCAGTGTTGGGTACATCACAGCAAGGGATTACTTGCTACTATCAGAGACACCAGCACATTTGTGAGTCCTTAAAATCTTTCGCCATGCGAACTGCTTTTTACATATTAGACACACAAATTTTTTTTCTCCTGTATGGATCACTTTGTGTTCTTTGAGGCCTTCTTTACGTGCAAATCGTTTCCCACAATCCTCACAGTGGTATGGCCGCACACCACTGTGTATTATTTTATGGCTTGCAAGTTTCCGGCTTGTGTTGAATGCCTTGTTACACACTTCACATGTATATATCTTCTGTTCATTGTGATTCAGCTGATGGTTCATCAGACTTGGCAACAGTGTGTACCCATGCCCACAAATCTCGCACACAAATGGCTTCTCAGTGCTGTGTACCGATTTGTGATTCTTGATGTAGCTTCGTGATGTTGTGGAGTAGTTGCATTCATCACATTTGTATGGCTTGACACCCGTGTGAACACTCGTGTGTAGAGCAAGGCCTTTGTCATAAGTAAATCTCTTCCCACAATACTCGCAGACATAGGGCTTTTCTCCTGTGTGTATGCGCATGTGCACCTCTACTTGGAATTTTGAGGGGAATGACTTGCCACATGTCAAACACTTGTGTTTCCCCCTGTGGATGTGAAGGTGCGTTTTCACAGCACCTGCCGTTGAATAATCCTTCCCACACAAATTGCACACAAATCGTTTCTCAGGGGTGAGGTTACAAATGTGAAATGAGAAGTTACTGGTGTAGCTGAATGTTTTGCCACATTTAGAACAGCCATATGTTTTATAGTCTGAAATACCTTTAACTGTAGTGTGAGCTTTAGGGCTTTTTAATTTTTCAAACCTGCCAACTGTATTACCTTTTTTATTGATGGATTTATCATCACCACTTTCAATGTCATCCATTTTGGATTTTGCACTTTCCATGTCAAAGTCATGATGTGAGATGAGTGAATTGTCCAACACATCTCTCTTACCTAGTACATATACAATGTCATCACTTGTACCTTTGCAGTCTTCTTTACCATTCTCATCTGCGTGCGAGGCCATGATGTGTAATGCAGGTTCTTTTTCTACAGTGCCATCCTCTGCTTGGTGCAGTAAAGAGCCATTTGTTACAAGTGCCTCTTCAGTTCTGCCTGTACCTAAATCTCTGTCACCTGCACCAACCAACTGACCAGTAGAGGTTTGTTTGTCTGAATTAACATTCAAACCAACATTTCTCGCAATGCATTGTTGTAAAACATCATTACACTGTGTGCAGTGTTCTTTGAATTTATGCCATGCATCAATTTGATTACGGCAATTACTGCAAATCATGGTTGAGAAGCCATCGTTGATCGAGACCTGTAACAAATATCAGAACATAAAATGGTGTGACGTAGAAATAATTTGGCATCAGTTACTGGTAACGTTTGGCGGACCATTTTCATATGCAACAAAACCTAATGGTACATCAATGCGACATTTATACTAGAAGCATTTATGCCAGAACAGACGCAGTGTACGGGAACGTACATCGCCGTATTCTTTCAAATCTGTATGTAAGTTTTCTACTGCACTAATAGTCACGCATTTGAAGCAGTGTGTTGCATCACACTTCCTCACATACCAGCTATCTAAACTTAAATATGTTAAATGAAGTTGTTTGAGGTGTTATTCCACAGGACGAAACAGGTAATCGCAGAAATGTAACATTCCTTATACAAAGCGGTCTCAAATAAATACCACAGCAAACGGAAACTAACCTCAATTCCGATGTATGTTAAAATCCTAGACGCCATAGGGAATGATGTTTCGTCTTCATAAAAAATTGGCAACATTACTCGTTTACGGGATAAACATAACCGGCACACCTTATCGGATTTAAATAACGTTTCGTTTTTCGCGACATTCATTCTGAGTTTTACAATTTGCTACTAGATTGCAACTAAGCGCAATGTAACCATGCTTTAAATCGATGTATGACCAGTAATCGAGAAATCGATATCAGATAATAAAACGATTATGATGAGATTATGTCATTCGGTAAAGTATTGCTGATAGAACGCAAAATATTTTTCTAGATTTATAGTAATTTGTGATTTATAGTCCTTGTGTACGTCTATATAAGTTAACTCGAAATTATACCAATACTATCAAAATATATCGCTGCTATATCATCTTGAAAAATTACTTCGCTAGAGTATGGCTATCGAAGGAAGGTAAATGTAACTAGTCGTTCATGTTTCGTTTTCCATGGCGTAACATATTCAGTAACACGCCTGATGCATTTATTAATTTGCCGATTAAGAAATCCCTGATGTCCACTAAGCAGTTTAATTTTATGGTATGTCACGCATTTTCATGCTCCCATGCTCTCGAATATCAAAATAAAGATGTGCAATTTGAATCGGTTGTATTGTTTATATAGAGTGCGTACGGTGAACGCATAATTTAAGATACGTGTGATCGAGTCTTTCACCTCTGCAGTTACTCAACAGATTTTGATTAATCTATCATTCAGGGATTTGTAACCGTTTAGCTTATTTGTGTATACCACTCACTTATCCTGTTTTACATGAAAGGAGTACATGGCACAAAATACAAATCTGATTAAGCTCTAAAAGTTTTATTTCAAACATAGATAACAACATAGGGAAACAGTTCCTGACTGCAGTGTGATGTTTAATGTTATTAAAATTTGTTCTGCACTAATTGGACTTCAATGCCAGTAACATGCACAAAACCACAATAAGTGCTTATGAAAAATGTGTACTTCAGTGGAGTATGGTATGCTTGCTACATGGAACTTTACTTAGATGACACTGTGAAGTTTACCATGAATGAGCAAAGTATTAATCCATTTGCTGACTTTGATGAACGTGCCTGATGTCTTTGGTCCCAAGTGACTTTTTTGATGATCAGCTTTTTGTACGTGGCCTAAATGCACCATCTGTGTTTGAAATGGTACCATATGTCACCAAAAGATGCATGTCCACTACAGAATAACTAATTTAAAAACATTACTGTTAGGTTCATCCCCCTGCCCCCTTCCCCCCAAATAATGAACACGTTGGTTGATGCAGAAAATGCTGTGTCCAGTTATTTCATGAACTACACATGGGACATGGCTGCTCCTCTGGTCAATACAACACAAAATCAGTAACACTCAGATTATTACAAAATTAAAGTTCGGCCATGCATGTGGTAAGAGATTTTGACTTTTCACCGAAATGTCAGCCAGCAATGCTACCACAATACCTGCACAATGATATACAAAGTGTCAGTACTGTACACAGCACTGAGTAAATTTCATAATGTTTTGGTGCTCTCCATTTGGTCTGTGGTAGCAAATGGAAACTGGCTGAACATTCATACATTCTTATGTGTGTCAGATGATAATTCCAATTAATTTTGGACCTTTTCTTCCCTGTTTCCTTTTTATCCTTCTTCCAGTGTCTTTGCATTGCTATTCATATCCCTGTGGTGTATTTGATTAAACACAGCATTATATGCCAGTATTTTGACTTGGCAGGTAATGCATGTTGTGTCAGGTCCATCAAAACCTAGTCTTACGCGAGCTCATTCATTGCTTGTGTTTTGCTTGCAATTTTATATTACGAATGACACTGAAATCTTTACACAGGGTGGCAGTTAGTGTTAAATACCAAGAAGAGTATCCACAGAGCAAAACACTTCTGGAACATTCATATAAACACAGAAATCATGGAATATTGGTAACCAAAAGTTAATGGTAATGTTACTAACCAAGGTCTTGGCAAACAGCCTGTTGTTTCTGTGCAGTTTTAACTATACTTGAATTTTATTGTCACATTTTTAATAAAACACCTCAAAATTTCATGAAAATGCATCTGGTCAAAGCTGAGCTGTTCCATGTAGTTGGGCAGACAGACAGACAGGAAGCTAGCAGCCACTTTTCACACATTTACAAACATACTTAAACACTGACAGGTTCACATTTATGTTTCCTAAGTCCTTTGGACCATGTGAACTGCTTGCCACAGCGTGTACAGGAATGTCGCTTCTCCCCAGTGTGTGTTAACCTATGCTCTTTCAATCCATCATTCCTAGCAAACCTCTTCCCACAAACATCACAACTATAGGGCCGTTCACCAGTATGAAGGCGCTGGTGGTTGGTCAGGATAGCAGCTGTTTTAAATCTTTTATCACAGATGTCACATATAAAATTCTTATCATTATTGTGTGTTAATCGGTGTCTTTTAAGGTCAACATTAACTGTGAAGGCCTTTCCACATATTTCACACATGTGTGGTTTGATTTTTGTGTGTGACGCTTTGTGGCGTTCAAAATTTCCCTTGGAGAAAGAACGATGTCCACAGATATCACACATAAAAGAGTTCTCCCCACGGTGAATGTTCAAATGATACACTAGACTGTTGCTATACATGAATGTCTTCCCACAGAGATTACAAATGTGGGGCTTTTCACCTGTGTGTTTACGCATATGCACACTTCTATGTGCCTCAGATGAGAAATAATTTCCACACGTTTCACACTGATATTTGCCAGTGTGATATGCTGCATGGCACCTCATTGTCTTGATTGTTCCAAACTCTTTTCCGCATACGTTGCACATGTAACACCTGGAATTCATGAAATTACATATATGGAATGAGAGGTTGATATCTGTCATGTAAGTATTTCCACATTTATGACATGTATAATTTACATCTGTTGAACTGACACATTCTTTGATGTCCTGTTTGGCACTTGATGACTTAGCTGGAGTACTGTCTATGTACATTTGATTATCTGGATTGTGTGTGTGTGTTTCCTGACATTTTATTACCACTTCTCCATTGCAGTTATTATCTGAAGCAGCTCTTTGTGTTAACTGTAAAATTTTTTCATTCAGAAGGACTCCAGACTCCATATCCTCAAACAGCTGAGATTTCTGTTTCTCTTCTGGATGAAACACAGTACATGGGTATCTGCCTCTACAACATTTGTAACCAGCTGAGATGGTACTAGTAACCTGAGGCTCACTCTCACTGACCATACCGAACATGCCTGTGTCTTGTTTACTGTTGCTATCAAATAAAGTTTCTTTTGCTGTCAGTGATTTAGGATTTTCTAACATTGCTGCTGCCAGTGTACCAAAATAATGTTCAGTGCTTTCATTTTCTTGACCTCTTTTGAGGTCACTGTCTTCATTACTGAAACTTGTGATGCTGTCCTCACTGTGTTCAGGCTCATCTTCCTTTCCATTTTGGTGCCTTCTTTCCCTGAACAGATCAGCACATAGGGATGGAATCAGCATGTCAGGAGTTGGATTTGAAATAGAGTCTGTTTGCGTTGTTGTGCCCTGAAATGGCAGAGTGTAATGCTTAAAATTTAAGACACTATATGCAGTATGAAGACCACCAGAGTAATGTGTAGATTGAAGATTCAGTTCTTCTCAGATGTTATGTCATATTATTGGGCACGCAGTTCCTGATGTTTTAAAGAATCATAATGTTTTCATCTTCAGGATCAAGCAGTCAAGGCACTACTGTCCTTCAAAATGTTCAAAACTGCATGCCCAATGATATGCCATCATATCCCTGAAGAACTGAATCTACAGCAATATTGCTGTGAGAACCTCATATCTTGGGATCATCTGTAGATTATTTAATGACAGCTTATAAACTTCAGATATAGTATCAGCTCTGAAAATGAATATAAAAATGAAATGGAAGAGATGACAGAGAATATGCCATATGTTCTGAAATTAGTAATCACATCATTCAACTGAAAGTACTAAGAACAATCCTCAGTGAGACTTCGATTGTGACTCAAACTGGATACTTCCAGATACAAGAAGTTAGTTGTTGAGAGTACATCTTCACGGATCCTGAACTCCTGAAGTTGAAGGCTATGTGGTCTTTTGAAACATCAGGAACCACTTGCCCAGCAATACAGCTTTACATGCCAGAAGACCAGTGTCTTTGTATTTCTGCCGTTCAGATGACCGTTCATTGTGATTTATTCTTATAATAAAACCAACTAGATGCACGAATTTCTCAAATTTATTTTTGGAGTAAAACTCTACATGTTTTGGACAGTTCCTCTGTCCATCATCAGGAGTTTTTCACTGTACACACAGCAATGGTATATGACAGCTTGCTCGCAAGCTGTCAGCAAACCTGTATGACATATACCATTGCTGTGTGTACAGTGAAAAACTCATGATGGACAGAGGAACTGTCTGAAACATATAGTTTTATTCTAAAAATAAATTTGAGAAATTAGTGCATCTAGTTGGTTTTATTATAAGAATATCTTTGATTGTGTTGCTTTCCTGATCAATAAAATAATAAGTCCTGCCCTGGGTGTAACAGTAACTCTTTCAAGCCTCAAATTCATCTATACAATACAGAATTTAATTCCTACTTCATACAGAACACAGTCCATCTGCAATACAAATCTTGTCTAGGTAAATTATTAGTGGTAACTGTGAGAAATGAAATACAAGTGTGCACTGTGTGGGCAGAATGCAGAGTTTCTTAATGCTGTAGCCATTAGTACATACATTACCAATACAGGTGCCTATCTTTATATGATAGCTGTCTGTTCTATAGACAGTGCGTTACAGACCTGCTGGGTGGTGGTAAGAGCTTAAGTACTGCTCTTGTTAAAAGGCAATTGATTAACAAGTAATTTTATTATACTAATGATTTTTTTTAATCACAAGTTTCATACAATTACTGTGCGTGAAATAAATCACATTCTACACAAGCTTCATAACTGTTAGTCAAGACATTTTTCCCCTCAGGTGACTTATTTATAACAAGATATGTAGCAGATAATTAAAATGGATATTAGAATTAATTAAAAATGGTACACACTTAAACATGATAATGCAATAAAATCCTGAATCTTAAGATTCATTATAATTTGTCAGAGCAATAAATGAAGACGTGTGGTTGACCGTGCATCGTAGTTCAATGTGGAATAAGAAACCAACTAGATGTCATTTAGTATTATATTTATTTCTCCTTTACAAGTTGCTCAACATGTTTCGGGTCACCTTGTGCCCATCCTCAGGAGCTGACGACTTAGTGGTATTTTTGCCGCGTGTGGTGTAGTGCCGTGGCTGTGTAGGCTGTCAGATCCGGTTGGCTGGTTGTGTGTCCATTGGGGAGTACTAAGTACTAAGTGACATCTAGTTGGTTTCTTATTCCACAAAATGAAGATGTGTTGAAACCTGATACATGGTGCTGCATACAATAGCCCTTGAAATAAGTAACCTGTGATTCATCAGATCCAAATAATATTCAAAAATTCACTTCCTATATTACAGAACCATTGCATTGCCATTAACCAACAGCTGATCCTGTGCATGGAAATAAGTGCTGTTTATTCTGATAAGTCAATGGAAAAATGCAAAGCTTGTTTTGATGCTGTAGCATGTAGTCACTGTGATGTAAAGGACTGATGCCAGTGAAAAGTAAGGTAAATGTAAAGCAATCCCTGTACAGGCCCCGAGGGTTCCAGGTGGTTGAGGCTCCCAGATTGCAAGACAGTCGGCACATGAAGTGGGTAAGGCTGTCAGACCTACGCGCCGGTCGCCCTTAAACCCCTAAGAAATATTCCTGGTACTCATTTCTGTTTGAGGCTGAGTCAACCCCAGTGCCATAGTAGGCTAGAAGAATTATGTCAATGAAAAATCCCATTGACACCATTGGGAATCAAACCCAGGACCTTCCAGCTTGTAGCGCAGAGCCTAACGAACCATGCTACTGCATGCCCCATGAGTTAAATGTGCAAAGATAATTTTCATATAACAGTTTGAGTTGGAGTAGCATATAGAGTTATGTGACAGATGATTGGAATTGCATGCCCCACACAAGGAAAAACTTCTCTCTTTGCCACTGCATCCAGACCACCTCCATGGCCCACTCAGCCTCTTATTCAACATGTAGTACAGACAGAAGGTGAAGCTGATCATCCCCTCCATGTAGTGCAAAGTCAAGAAAACATGAGACTATGCCTTCATTCAGTCACACATCTTTATGGTATGCTGCTCTATTAAGTATGGAACAACTTTGTGCTTAATCAGTTTCTGGACGCAAAAGATTTTGTTTCAGACATTCAAAGAAAAGGACCTTAAGATGAACCACATAACCAAATTCTGAATAAACAGAAAATTTAGTATAAGTCTTCTGTGCAGAATTCAATGAAACTTCCCCCCAGTAATTTTGATAAAGGAAGTCACAAAACTAAGTAGTTTTCATAACTCTGCCTAGATATCAAGTGTTGATTCCTGGCTGGTTCTTTGTCCATGAAAAGGAGGCTGACTAGGCATGTAGCTAGTATTCCCACTATCTAAAAATAAAGGTATTGTTAAGACTTAAAGGAAGCCTTGGATAAGGTTGGAAAAACAATAGATTAGGCAGTGTAAGTGAATGGAAGAGATTAGCAGGGATAGGGATACTGGAGGGAACTACTGAAGAGACCAGAGCCCAACGCAGACTGTCATGCCATTGAAAAAGAAGAAGACTGTTTTCAAAATTAATTGAACCATTTCAAGGAAAATCAGTAATGTATACTAAATAGTATCTTACTTGATTTTGTTGAACTTTGGTCATATACTGATGCAGAAACACATCAGAATTCTTGCAAAGGTTCCTGAATTTGTACCACTTATTCACTTGATAGAGGCACCTGTGACATATCTGTTGTGGCAGACCATCCCCTGCAGACACCTGAAATGACCAAGAATGCAATTTGGAAATATGGTGTTCCAGAAGTTTGTAATAAGTGTAGCAAACAAAATGATTCAAACAGTTTTGATTACATACTTTCTTGGGTTCAATTCAAAAATGAAAAACAGCCACATGAGAAACTTTCTTGGTAATATTTAGAAGCATTGGTTAGGTCAGCCATCAGGGGCCTGTTTTTTTATGGTTTATTTATTGGCACTCAAACTGTAATGCATCGAGCAACAGGATATTGAACAGCAATGTCAAATGACAGGGAAGGATGCAGTTGTAGCCTAATGAGGCGATGTCTTTGATTCTTAGTATACTGTTAACATATGCATTCATTCAAAAATAGCTCAAGAACCGCCCTCGTTAATTCATCCATTACCCACAAAGGCGTCTTGTGAACGAATATAATTCACAGGGCACAACATACCAGTAACAAAACTAACCTCAATCGAGACGCACGCCATGATCCAATCAGCTGTTTCCGAATTTTTTCCATCATTAAATATTGCTGACATTGTATCGTCTTTCAGTAAACACAATCGACACAACTGCGACATATTAAGAAACATCTTTTCTGTTTTTCGAATTTACAGGTTGAAGGAAATATATGCAGCATAATACTGTCCACCATCCTTATTTTCCTATAACACAGGATCACAGCCGTGCAACACGGTATGACACAAGCATTACGAGGACATTAAGAGGCTCGTATGTTCGGACCGTTCGTAGTTACACTTAACGCAATATGCTATTTCCAACCCACTTTCCCCTATACACAAATCAATCGTATTCTACCAGCAGTACGTATACGATTTTGAGTCAAACAGCCACTGAGTGCGTACATATTGCTAGTTTAATTTCAACATTCATGACAGTGGTCGTTCAAGTGATATTCGTGGTCACTGTGAATCCCAATATTCTGCATTTTGAATATCTTCATTGGAGAGGAAGTTCTTCTCCAATTGTCTGCTCAGAAGCAAGTCCGACGTTGTAAAACAAGACTGACTCGCGGCTGCAGAAAAATTCCCCAGCCGGAGTAGGTTAAGAGCATAGATTAATACCTAGTAGGTAAAGAAACTCACAGTTGCAGCAGCACTGTCAGGTCTAGCTTCGTCGTGCACAAGCGCTCCATCAGATAACATCATGGTGTCTCTTGCCGAATGGGCTCCTGGAGTTTCTTTACTTTCCTGCAGAGCAGCTTCATTTATTGTTGAATCGAGAGGTGTGAAACCAACCAACAAAACTCCATAATACCGCACTATCCGCAGCCATCACTTTCCCTGTAGGTTGCCCTGTCTTGAACTTGCTGGCTTCAGAGTGAGTGATGCTTCCAGGCCATCGATTCAGCCTACACTCCAAGATGTAGCGAGAGACCCCAAGTTTCATCTTCTGTAAAAAATTATGCCTGAGAATGCTTCACCATGCTGTTTTTAACGCTGAAAAAGCATAATGGACCTGCGCACGCGTGTCTTTTTGTGTTCGTCACTTAGTTGAGCGGGAACCCAGGTGGAGCAAACCATCATGCTTCTACTATGACCATGATCAACTGAACCCATGCTTGCCAATTCAATGCAAGAATCCTTACAGAGGGAATAAATTGGGAACCTTGAACTGCCCTCGTATACCAACTATATTTATTACAAAGTAACTAAACACATGCATGATTTCAAGCTTCCGCCGTGAAGTAGATGAGAACTGCTCTCATCTGGGTTACTACGCTGCGCTTAGTGGTAATTCCTTACCGACGTTTCGGGACAAACTATCGGTCCCATCTTCTAGAGTTAAGAATGGATTCCACGGATATTTTAGTCCATAGGAAATACGGAACTGTCGTCATTGTCGTGTAGAATGATCTGTGATAATCAATCCTGTGCTTCGGTAACGCCTTTTGCAGCACGTTATAGTGACGAAGGATAGGGTTAAGTGAATGCTGACTTCGAAGGGATTTGAAAATAAGTTATGGTGGTCGAAGGAGAAGACTATTCAGGCTTTTGCCTGAAGAGGGCGGAAAGAAACCACGAAAACCCGTGGTCAGGATTCCCCGTCTCGTGTCAGAATTCAGGGGGTGCTCTGCACAGGATGAGTATTGACTGTGGTTGTGAGTGATAGGGACTACTGTTCGTAATGTCTTGAACGGAAGACAATGATCAGTCCACAAATGTTCAGTAAGTCAGAGCTTGCTAGAGTCAAATCTGACCACCTTACGACCCTGAAGTTCTACTGATGACACTGAGGTGAGTTTTCTGTATGGTGTATGGAAGAAGAATTATTTCGGAAAGTGCGCATCGTTTTGCATTGCAACCAGAACCAAAATCAGCGCAACCCAAAATCCCTGTAAGAAGTGTTCTTCAACATAATTTGTTCCTCCTTGATAACTTTTGTTTGATGCCTAATGTAATATGATACCAACACGTGAGTATAAATTATTTTTTGCATACTTCAATTTGGGGTTATTTACCAACATTCGTATCTAAATACCCAAATACTCTTTGTGTTTGTTCATTACATTTGGGCATACCAACTGAAATTTTAATATGTTTGTTAGTTTGGACGTTCAGAGTGAAGATTAATACGTTAAGATTTGGCTGGTAAGTCATCAGGCTGCACAGGCGACTTAACTAATTTCTGCACAAGAGATGAAATTTTTGTAACCATATTTGCACGTTTGTATTTTGGAATATTCAAGATCAGTAATTCTTACACATTCTTGTTACATCCAACAATACTGGAGGTATTGTATGCCACATTCTGTGTGACATTCCTAACAAAAGATAGTGATGTACCATTTACCCCTACTAATTTTGTGAACCTTGGCACATATCTAATATGCAGAATGTTTTCCATGTTTGAAGCATCAGTTGGCAATCATATCTGACTGTTTCATGTAATACCCAAGAACAGATGGCTGAGCAATTACCACATGTCAGTAGTGGTAGGCATGTAATGAATAAATTGCAGTGGAGTTTCCAAATGTTTGTCAGAGTGGCTGAAGCTCAATTTGCTGAGGTTAGGTTTCATACCTGCCTACGTAAATGTTGAGATAGGACTTTCCTAGTGTCATGAATCTGCTGTGTGTTTTGCAGTGAAATATGGACGAAATAAAAGTGGAGCTTGATTCAGATGACGAGACCAGTGCAGCTTGTGCATTTGTGGAATGTCAGTTGACCGAACAGGATTCTGATATAGCAGCATTAAATAAAATAAACAGTCAATTTGAGGTGAGTGTGTTACATATGTTGCTGCCCTACATATTTAAAATTTGTTGCTTATTAAAATTTGATACATATTTCTTGCCATCTGTGGGGTCGTGTAAAGACCAGTTTTCCCCACATGAATTTGGTCCAGAATAACTCTCCTGGCCCCTTTTTTCAACTCGGACACTAGTGAAGTTCCTGCATGCTTTTCACATATTCATGACTTAGTGAGTTCATGAATACTGCAGGCTGACTTTTGTTATTTTTGTTTCATAATTAGGAAGTGCCAAGATTTTGCAATATGAGTTTGATCCATTGAATAGCCACAGATATAGCACAGTGCATTTTTAAAACCAAGCACAAATAAATGCTTGTGTGTTGGAGATAAAGTTAGAAATGTGTATGAACATGCATCTTTATTCAGAACTGTTTGGTGGATAATAATGGCAACATTCTTCATAAGCTTTGTCACATTACTCACAGTCAGACCATGCCTGATTACAACAGGAGGTTGGTCCACCGGGTGCAAAGCAAGCTAAATGTCAGCTAGCAGTCTCGTCTTGGGATGTCTTGACCATAGAGATGAAGGAACAGCGATTCTTTAAAGTGTTGGTAACTCTGTAAAAATTTGCTTGGTATAACATCCCAGGGGACTTGATTCTTTACATTTCAGGTGTGGGGGTGTGGTGACACTGTTTCAGCCTGTTGTGCTGATCTGATTACAAGGAGTTTTGAGCGTTAGTTTGAAGATAAATAACTAGTGAAAACCAAAGTACTGAGAGGGAAGCGTGCTGCAGCGGTACTGTGTTCACCAGAAATCCACGGACTGTCCTTTGCCAGTTGTGTAATTTTTGGGGGTTTGAATTGACTTTGTTTAATAGATGTAAATGTAAGTAAATAATCATCATTAATCATGATGTGAAGTCATTCATTGTGTGATTGTATTTAATTATGACAGGTCTTGAGAGACCCCCTGATTGGTGAGAGAATCAGAGATATGTTTCCCAGATACAGAGTTCCGCCTGTAGCAACTCCCACCGAAGCTCCCATAAGAATAATATTAACCTATTAAAGCCTACTGGTCACTTCATGTACCAACGGGTTTGACATTCAAATCTGTACACATATTCGACATTTATCTCAGAACAAATGGTGGTTCCTGCCATATATACTGTTAACTGATTGGTTTCTGTAGTTGAAATGAAAAGTGTTTACTGCACTGTATGACCGGGCTCTTTAAGTAAAACATCTTACATTTTGTCTTTAAAGGGTTGAGTTATCTACATGTTAAGTTCTCACATGCAAAGTTTTCCTGCTGTAAAGTTTATTTTTTGGGGTTTTTATACCAAAGTTAAACATTTAATATTTTTCAAAGGCTCTATGACCATAATTTATTTCTTGATGGTCAAAACATGCACAATCAAGAGCTGTTTGTGTACCTCTACTTTGTTTACATATGACCTACAGTCTGATTCCGATTCCACAGTTTTTGTTATTCATTTGATCTGTATTACACATTTTTGACAACCTGAAATGCTGCATCAAGTTTTGAACTTCTAGGGTAGTTTTGAACAATTTGTTGCAGTACTTGATAATGTGCTGAGTGACTGAACTTTGAGTATTGTGTAATGGAAACCATGAGGTGGAGGACACAAGTGAGGTATAGTAAGATACTGCACCAGTGCCAGCAACAAATTTGAGTCCATATATTTTGTTTGGTCTGTAATGACTTATGTTGTGTGAGATTTTCTGTAGCACAAAATAACTGCATATCCAAGTTGCCCTGATCACATACATTTGTAGTTTTTATAATTGAAATATTGTGAAGTACTTGCTTAGTATCACAATACAAAAGTGGATTCCCTTATAGGAATTTTTCCCCTTTAGGAAGTGCCTGTTTACTGGTGCGTTGGGAAACTTCTTATGGAACAAAGTGTGTGTGTGTGTGTGTGTGTCCGTGTACTGGATAAGGTGTGAGAAGGTAAAAAGGTAAAGTTCACCCTACAACAGGCTATGAAGGTTCAGTGGGGGAGGAGAGGTATAGCTCTACTCTTTCTTTAACCTCGGCGCTAGATGGGGTCTGCTTTACACGCAGGAAACACCCAATACCCATTGTATAGGAGGTTGGGTGGGCCCCAGACCCGGTGTGGACAGGAGTGGAAAATCTCATCCCCCACTGGGATTTGACTGCCAAACCATCCAGCCTGTAATGAATCACTATATTGACTATGCTATCCCATCGCACTAAGGTGTGAGAATGTGTATTGAATTGTACTTGTCCGGGATTCGTCCAAACATTGGACGATTGTGATGTTTAGATTCCTTAAGAACTAGGTCATTTGCAGGCATTGTATAACATTTGGCCCTTATAGGAATGACACTTATCACTGAGCTGGTTTTATGATCAAGGATGTCAGTCATTAATTAGGTTTTTTGTTTGCAGGAAGAGCCATGTAGTGGGTCTATGTTAAAAGAAAAACCAACACATACCACTGCAGAGCTACAGGATAGGTGAGTGTGGTTACTCAGATGCTGTAGTTGGTCCTTCTTATGAGCAGATGAGTTTTTCTTATTTGAACATTGTTTACACTTTTTACAGGTTCATTAATGAAAAGTACCTAATACCTTGCATTTTCCAACAATAATTTCCCCTTCTCATGCCTGCCAGCTCATTTCTCTCTGCCTGATATCTTGTAGTACCGTGTTGTATTCTCTCTTTTGGGTGGTTCCCCGGCATCTGAATTTTATGTCCATCGGTCGTTTTATGTGCATAGGTCGTATGAAGATAGAATAGTCAGAGTGTTCCAAAATGTCGGCACATAAAATTCTGACGCCAGGGAATCACCCATAAGAAAGAAAACAACATTCACAACACGATGAAAGTTTGTAATATTGCTAATTGGGCTACCTCTGGTTTGTTCCAATAGTCTGCTTTCTCTGCATTTTAATCCAAATGCCTTTTCCAATGTCCTTGTTCTGTTTGTTATTTTGACCTGCCAAATTCTTAAAACTTTTCATTTTCTAAATTTTTTTTTACACAACTTGGTTTTCATTTTCTTCAAAAATGGTTGCTGGAAGGAATTTCAAAATATTGTATTTTTCAGGCTGTCAGTCTCTCCTTATGCAACGTATAGCTGTTTGCTGTTAGTGACATTCTTCACATTTAAAGGGACATCATAAATGATAAGTATTTCTTTTAACTGTAAGGTTGTTGTGGTTTGTCACAGGGTGGAGCAGTCAGTGGGTGTGCATGATGCTGGCTTTGTGCCTTCAGAGTCTCAGCTCTGTATGATCAAGGAAGAAGGTAATATGAAGGGCAATTTAAACAGTTCAAATTCTACAAACAGTAGAAGGCAAAAAAGGAACCATAATGAGAAGCGATTCAAATGCAATGTGTGCAGTAAGATGTTTACTAGAAAATATCATCTCAAAATTCACCTTCGTGTTCACACAGGTGAGAAGCCATTCACTTGTGCCGTCTGCAGTAAAGGTTTCTCCCGCAATGAGTATTTGGCACTGCACAAGAGAACTCACACTGGTGAGAAGCCTTACAAGTGTGACTTGTGCCATACAGGTTTCTCTCGAAATGATGTGTTAACAAAACACGTTCGCACACATAGGATAAGGAGCAAGCCGTTTTTGTGTGGAATATGCCAAGAAGCTTTCTCCTTCAAGAGGGCTCTATTGCGACACAAACACATTCACAGAATGGAAGGACGCAAAGTGAATGGCCATCTGCTGGAAGCTCAAGCTTAACAAGTTTAAAATGTGCTGGAAAGATCAGTTGGTAGTGCAGACATGCTGTTATGAGGAAGCAGTGACTGAAATGCGGCATGTAGACTGTCCTGTGTGCTGAAAAATTGATATTTAGTGCAGATATGAATGAAAATGTCTTCAAAAGCTGTGTTCTTACTGTGATGTTCCCGAGTCCTTTTACAGCAAGTCCCCAACTTATAGAGGTAATTCATTTCAGAGGTTTCAGTGTTAGCTGAAAGCCATTTACCTCTAGCAATGCTTAAATAAGGTATATTTTTTTGACAATTTTTTTTTCAATGGATAGTCGAAGCTAATATATCATTAAATTATGAAAATTATATGGTAAGCAATTTCAACATAAACACAAAGTATAACCTGAACATACGTATAACATAGATGTATCGTAACATAATGTACCATATTTAATTTTATAATAATATGTATATAAACCCTGTGTACTTGATACTAATGACCATTGAAGTCAAAAGTGTCTGAACTGTGTAAATAAAAATATGTACTCATGTATTTGTGCATCTACAGATCATAATAACTTGAATCAGTGTAAGTTGGGGACTCACTGTGTACACTGCAGCTACTATTTTAGGTTGTGGTGAACAAGAAGGAATTTGGTGGGATGTTGTTTTGTTGATGTGTGATTCAGTGTCACTTGACGAGGTACACAGTGTGATTGTGTTGCACTGAGGCTGCCCATATGTGCTGCATGTATTCAAGATCCTTCTGATAGTAATTTTATAAATTTGCTCTTAGCCTCTGATAAATGTACTCAGAGGTGTAGAACTTCATGGCAATCATGCGTGTAAGGAAATGAATGGCATTTGAAAAAGTTATTGCAGGTGGTATCATCCCTGGAGTTTTGTTTCATATCAGAATGCTTTTCAAGAAATGTTCTGGTTGCAATAAGGGAAAGACTTGATGATGAAACAAACAGCACTGCTGCTTTGCATTTGGGAGGTCCTTCTTTCATGCTTTATCCCAGACATCAGCTAACCTGACAGATTTTTTTAATCCTACTCAGGCCTATGCTGGAAGAGTAGGGATCCACAAATTTTCCAGAAATCTAGAAGACACCTCAGAACTCTAGGCCATGCAGCAAGTTCCACTCTGAGGTTCCACAGATGTGTGCCACAGTCACCATGGTAACCTGGCACCTTGGATTTATGCACCCCCACAGAAGATTATCACAAATTAGGCCATGACCATTTATATCCACATCATTTGCAACTTGTGATTCACTAATTATCCTTGTATTAATTGCTGTGTACAAGGTTTGAGGTTCTCATAGCTTTGTTTCTGAGGACTGGGCATCATATGGGATATGATGCTGTGTTGGGTGAGTGGTTCCTCATATTGTACAATTATGTAGTGCTTTTATCTTGAAGGGTCAAGAGGTCCCAGATAGGCACCACATTTGTTTGAAACATAGAAACCATTTGCCCAGCCACACAGCATAGCATCCCAAGAGACCAGCAGTCTTAATTCCTGTTTAGTCTGATACACTTAATAATCAATCAGCATGAGTGATAGGGAGACATAGTTGATTTCAAATAAATGAGTTTAGTGTTCTACAAGAGTAGTAAAGATTGAGTTTTCAGTCAGGCTGTGAGTTGTTCATGCCACTGTTGTGCTGATCATCACAAAAGCCCAGAAGTGGATGGTATAGGGACAGTGTTACATGACTATGTACACATGTCTTCATGGTGACGCCCTACTGAAGGAATAAAACAAGGATTGGGATTAACAGGGTGTGTGTTACTGTTGACCCATGCACCGCTACCATTTTCACCATTTATTGTGTATCCTACTGGTACTCCCAGACTTCATGCACTGATGAAGATAACAGTAGTAGTGTACAGCTGTTTTGTGTCAGACCTTTTACAGTGCCTGCTGCTCAGTCGGCCTGACATACGCCAAATGATCAGCCACTGACAACTCAAAAGACTACAGAGCAAAGTAAAGGTAAAAATGGTCCACATGTCTTAACCTCACCGCTAGATGGAGGTGAGTGGTCAGCTTCGTGCTCCAGCTGCTCTATTCCCAGTGACAGGACTGCCAAGTGCCCCTTGAACAGGTGGCTGGGTATGACCCAGAGCTGGTCAGGATGTTTTGAATAAGAAAAAAAATCTCTTGTCCCAACTGGGAATTGAACCCTGGACCATCCAGCTCATGTAAGGCTAAGTCCAAATGAAAAGGCCACTGTGTCAGACAAGGGGTATGATTGTATAGAAGTTTAACTGTAGAAATGTATAGTAATTACACGTGTTGTGGCAATAATTTTTAGTAGTCTTAACCAACACACATACGTACTATTTCACCATTTGGCCTAATCCAGTTCAATCTTGTCACAGCCATGCAGTCTGTTTGGCAAGGAGTGTTTTTTTTTATGTTAAACACCCCATGACCATGGTATGTCTAATAGCCACTTTTAAGAGATTCATTTCACATAACTTACGCATTGATTTCTTCTTTCATTTAATTTAATGTCCACTGTCATACACGAAATGTGTAACAGCATGTGAATGAAATACATTTAGATGCAACTGCAGAAGGGAAATGAAGGTACATTTAGATGCATTTACAACAAAGTGAAATTTCTACTGACAGCAAAGTTATTCATTACTTAAAATGTTTGCACATGGATTTTAATACAAGGTGGTTCAAATATGACCGGGACTGATGTCGCCAGATTTACACACAAATCAGTCCTCATCATATTTGAACCACCTTGTATAGGAATGCACTTATATGTAATACAGCTTCCTAAAATGCCATTGTACCTTGTCCTGTGCCTTTTTTTTATTATGGGTAACGAGCGTTGCTACTGAAAATTACCCTGTAGTTGTACATTGTTACATGGTTGCCATCTATGGATAACAGTTCGTGAGAACTAACTTAACAATCCCAAAACAGGAAGAAACGACCGCCAAGGAATGGTGAAGGCAGTGCAGCCATTTCATTGTCTTGATTACTGTGTTGTGGAGAAAAGATATGAACGCAGAGGTTAATTGCTTAAATTTGAACTGTTTGAATTACTGTGGTTTATAGGCCACAGGCACCACAAACACAATTATACTTATTTATTTATACCACGGCTATTTATTTATACTACGGCAAGCATGTTAACATGCGACGCGTCAGACGGTGCTTGCACCTATAGACGCACATAGAATTTCGTCTATGGTGTAGAATCGTGGCCTCGACACGTTTGTCGCTGCTGTCGCTTTCTTCAGGTTTTCATTTGTAACAACATAGCATAAGTATTCCGTTCACCTTTTTCTCCGCGTTTTTTATGTAACACCCAGAGTGCCAAACGCGTCCTCTACCTTTATAACAGCCATTGCTCCTGCAGTATTCACAAACTTGCAAAGCAGCGTGAGTCTGTGGCCAAGTAGACTATTAATTACTCCACTGCTCGTGCCACGTGATGCTCCGGCATCTCCCGCTTGAGGTAAAAAGTTGTGATCATCTTTAGGTTAGAAAAGCTTTGAGCTATTTCCATATAGCCTGACATTACTATTCATGTTGCTATTGAGTTACGTTCCATATTTCGTCCTTCTTGTTTCGTAGCCATTACGCCTCCGGGTAAGGACGCGCACCAATCGTCTGCTACCGCGTCATTTCTGTTACGTCATACCACTTTATGCGTCATCTGTTACGTCATACCACCTCCTGCTCCTGTCACGGAAATAGCGCTGTTGTGAACGACTTGCGCGGGCAGTTCGCTGTAGGTCACGATTCTGCACTCCAGCTGGAATGTCAATGGCATTTCGGTGGCAACGTAACGTACAAAAGGAAGTCACCCGTCGAAATGCCGACTCTGTTACTGTATATGAGTAATAATTTTTATTCGTTCGTCATAAATATTTAAATGTGCATATTTATATTGCAGTTGAACGTTTAGCCGTTCAATTGGTCACATTCATGAAGGAATCGCACTATTCGTAACGGTTTTCACACGAGTCTGGCACAAGGGACTGCAGGGCCAAAGCAATATGGACTTCATTACTGCACACGTTCATATATTGCCGTATTACACCTACAGCTGTCTCCTTATCCAGAATTGTACATTCCCTTTAGATGTTCAACCAAAAACACTTGCGAGCAAGTCCAACCGTCCTCCCTCCCGCCAAATTAGAATTATCATGTCATCGCTCTAATACTTTGGTAAAGCGTGAAGAGTACAAATTGTGACAGAAATTGGGTGATGTTTTCTTTCATTTTTCGTCCTTTTTTGCAGATATTCATAGTGAGTTCTAATACATCTTCAGTTCATGTTTCCCCCCCTGAAGATGAGAGAACAAATTGCCTGACCTCTGGTAATGACCTGAGGTTTCAGCGCCTACCATTAGACCTGATCTGAGCAAGTTGAACCCATCTCATCTGCCTAATCCTTTGAAGCATTAATGTGAAGGTACTTATGTGCCCAGTAACCTCAGAGATACCAAAAAGCATTGCTTTATTTGATGGTTCCCAGGCTTCTTCCATTTGTCTGTCTGATAAGAGTTATGTTAAGCCGAAGGTGATTATGGACCATTGGTGGAATGATACTGACAGGAAAAACTGAAGTACTTAATCTGTCCCAGTGACCCTTTGTCCACCACAAATCTCACATAGACCTGAGCAATGGCATGGCCCTTCAAAGCACTGTTAGTTCATATTTTGTGTTTGGATTTATAAAGAGAGTCTTGCAGGAATATTTCCAGATATTTAAGTGCTCTGAGGTGGTGTCACAGGTGAATGCCTGGCCTCTGTCACAACGGGCTCTTGACTTTTGTAGGAACTGGCTGTTCAATATTCACCAAGCCAATGGACACAGCGCTTTCATGACTCTGCAGCCGTAATAGCAAATCACATCAAGGTCATCACTGCAGGTTCCTGTTTGTGTTTATTTCAGGCTTTCAACCTTGCACATTACTTAGAAGTATTTGCACATCTGAGTAGAGAGTAATTTTCTGCCAAATGTTGTAAATATTAGGTAAAATTTAGTGGCTCAGATTGTAATTGGGTGCCATTAGTGGCTCAGATTGTAATTGGGTGCCGTAGTGGAATGGTGGTTATAAATGTGGCCTGGCAATTGTATCTCGTAATTCTGAAGACTGGTACTGAGAACCCAGGAACATTTTTAAACGTGGTTATTAATCACCATCAAAACAACTGTTTATTATGTTTCATTAGATGAGTTATGCTGCTGGATGTTTCAACCACTAGGTAGTCATCTTTAGGCCATTAAAGTGCACAGAGATAAAATTACAGTTGCAAGTTCATTTTGGTATGGTTGGTCTGAGGTATCAGTCCTTGGGCTTTGCAAAGTACATGTCAATACAAAACGTTAAAAGCAATAAGATATATGGTAAGTAATTTAATAGCAGAATATCTTTTTGGTTTTTAACATTTCACATTGATGTGTCTGTAGTAACATCCAAGGATTGAGGTCTTAATCTAACCATACAAAAATGAATGTTATCATTATGTACTTTGGTGGCCTGAACATGACCATGTAGTGGTCAAAACATGCAGCCATGCACCTTGTTTAAAAAAAGGCAACAAGTAGTTTTGTTGATGCTGTTTGGCGGCTGCCTTGTAATACAGGCCTATACAACACAATGGGGTGTCCACGATAAAAAAAAAATTTTAAAATTGAGCATGTTTTAATTTTTATAGGTTAATAAAGCAGCAATTTTTATTTCAAAATTCAAGTTTGATGTTGTAATGCTGTAATTAAATAAAAATTATAGCAGTTTGCTGAATATGCATTTTAAAGATTCAGGTGTTCCAAGATGTTGTACTGTGTCACTCGGGAGTAGTTCCTGATTATTTTTAGGACTGGTAGTTCATTTATCTGTAAAGCAGTCTAGCAAGAAATCAGTGTGATCCTTTGGTACACTGCGAACTGTACACAGGGAACTGTACACAGGGAACTGTATACAAGGAACTGTACACAGGGAACTGTACACTGGGAACTGTACACAGGGAACTGTACACAGGGAACTGTACACTGGGAACTGTACACCGGGAACTGTACACTGGGAACTGTACACAGGGAACTGTACACCCAGTGACACAGCATAACATCCCAGAGATTTATTCAAGTAACACACCAACAAATGCACAAATATAGTCTTTAATAATCTAAAATTTACATTAAAACACTTAAAATGCTACTACATGTTTCGTTCGTACAATCATCCTCAGGGAGCGTACTTTGTTCCTTTCTAAAGTTACAGTTTAAAACACTCAGTGATTTACTTTGTTATATTAATTTGGTGCTGTGGCAGCATGTCATGTGTT
>Ga0123357_10001765_pt1 | contig 23391 bp, 12 predicted proteins | sample TergutEmb28metaG_FD_89873 | JGI IMG/M metagenome (GOLD analysis project Ga0123357, IMG submission 89873) | Embiratermes neotenicus P4 segment gut microbial communities from Petit-Saut dam, French Guiana - Emb289 P4 | ecosystem: Host-associated > Arthropoda: Insects > Digestive system > Gut ... | reverse complement strand
GGCCAGGGTGTCGGACCATCTCTCCCAATCCACCTGTTTGGAAATGTTGCATCCAAAAACCAAATGTTACAATAAACACATGACATAAAATTTTAGAAACTAACTTAAGTAATGGTAAAAAAATATGTTTGTATTCCACATAGTTTTCTTGTAATAAATGTTTGTAATCTGGGAAAGACTTTAAGCTCACCCTGTATATTTTATGTTTCTGTTAAAACACAAAAAAAAAGTTGTTCCTGAGCTTAATCAGGCACCACACCAAGAAGTAATAATAAGGAATGGAGGTGTTATTAACTCCATATATTATTAACCATGGCATTAGATGGGAGTGAGTGGTCAGCTCCATGCCCAACTGCTTTACCCTAGAGATAGGGCCTCCAGTACCCAATGCATGTGGGTCCAAGAGCTGGTATTAATGCTTAGGAGAAAAGACAAACTTCTTGCCCTGCCTGGTACACACACTCACAATTAAAACAAACTTCCAATATTAATTTAATAATGAAACTAATATTCACAACTTTTAAAGTTTACTTTACAGAGTCAGTACCATTATTCATCACAGAGCTGATGGGGTCAATACATTAGACACAATGCACCTTGTGTTAAGAGATGTGAGCTAATAAGCAACAGGTTTTCTGTTTTGCAAAGATATACAATATACAGTAATTTCAGGGCATGCTTCAGCAATATAAAAACAATACAACACAATGAACCGTAGAATTTTCTTTTCTCAATTTCAGTAAATTATGAGGGCGAATCAAAAAGTAAAGGCCATTTTTAGATTATGCGGTAACCGGGACAGAGCGGAGCTGGCGCATTGCGCAGTACTGACAATGCCTGTTGAAGAGTTCAGACATGTGCAGTACAGCGCTCTGCCTTCAGTTGAGGAGCAGCAATGAGGGCGAAAACATGGACGCTCCTTTGCAAGATCGCACCATCAAAGAACAACATGGCGTAGTGCGGTTTCTTTGGGCAGAAGGAGTGAAACCTGTGGAAATTCACCGTCATATGTTGGCTCAGTATGGACAGAGCACCATGAGACGGTCGAACACGTGTTACTGATGAAGGTCGTTCCGGTCAGCCATCAACATCGCGCAGCCGAAAAGCTTCTTCTCCGCAGGAATGCAAAAACTAGTTGAACTATATAACAAATGCACTGTGTTGCAAGGGGACTATGTAGAAAAATATGTAAAATTGCTCACAGTTACTTCTATTAAAGCCGTTAAATGTATTTTGCCTTTACTTTTTGATTCTCCCTCATATATACGGACTTCACTATTCTGAACATACAGTGTATTACCTCCGCAATACATCCACTTTCCTTTGTCAGGATTACCCTTCAATCATGCATATTTCAAGAGTCTGTAGTGTGAAGGTGCCAAAGGAGGTAACTGACATCATTGAACCAATAAAAGACAATCACGAAGCCGTGAGAAAATTTGGTGTCCATTTGGCAGTACAGATGGTGTCACATATCTTCTCACACAATTACTCATGTGGAGCCCACTTCTTTACCCTTAACAGGTGAGGACCATAAAAACTGCACCACATGCACCAATGATGACAAAACAACCTAATTTTGATATAGTAATAGAACAGATACATTAGCTTGAGGGTTTATGCAGTCAGCTGGCTGGCTAGGTGTTTCATTCCAACTAGTAAGGCATAAGTAAATATTCAGGAGTAATGGTTTCCTGAATAAAAAAGTGGAAATGACAGAAAGTATTATATGTATTTTATAAATATTTTTTTCTCCTTAACCGATGCCCCACAGTCACTTGTAACTGCTCCTTCAAGTGTCAAACAGAATCACCCCGCCAGCCGCAACTTTCTTTCTTGCCAGCATTACTTTCCTTTTTCTTTTAATTATAAATATATTGCAAGAAATAAAGTAAAGAAAAATTAGTGTTTTTGTAATATTCTAATCATGTAAGTAACTGTCTTTCTGACACAGTGTTATGTGATGACTGATACCTCTAAAATTCTGTTAGGTTAATCAAACATTTTACTGCATACGTGATTTAAAATGACCCTCCATACATCCTTACTTAAAGAGATTTGTTTTATTCCAGGCAAAGTTCCATAATTGAAACTTGTAAGCGCCTGGGATTCTGCCTGCCAGAGCCGGCAAGACCACTCAGACTCCATACAAGAAGCAAGAAACATCAGTATCTTTTAAAATGGGTTTAGGATACAAGTGTTATGTAGATGCAAGGAGTCAGTTATTTCTGTATTTCATTCTTGGCACTGCAGTACCTTCTATTCCATGGAACACATCTTTGTACCAAGTATGAATCTGAAAGAATTTTATAAACTTTTGACTCACACAAGTTTGAATTTTATGTGTGTGTATATATATATATATATACACACACACACACACACATGTTAATTTTATATGCAAGTATTAAATCTCACTAGTTACTATAATAAAAGGTAAAGGTTAAGTGATTCCATTAGAGGCCCGGTGTGGCCCAGCGAGTAGGTACTCTTTCATGACCACAGCACTAGAAGGGGGTGAGTGGTCAGCAGCATGTCCCAGCTGCACTTTACCCCCCGGAAAGACCCGGCACCCATTTTACAGGAGGCTGGGTGGGCCCCAGGGCTGGTCTGGATGGACGGAAAATCTCGTCCCCACCGGGATTCGATCCCGGACCGTCCAGCCCGTAGTCAGTCACTACACCAACTGAGCTACCCAGCCCACAGTTATTATAATAGAATCTTGTATTTCATTCTCACTTTAACACAAAAAATGCTTGTGCATGTATTGTGAACAGGTTACCATGGGCTTTGGTCTATAGAGTTTGACAGTCAGCAGTAAGGATGTGATGGGTTGGACAAGTAGTTTGGGTGGAAGAAAACAAGTAATGCAGACAGAATTGTCATGGGAAATACCTTGTCCAGCCCGTGACACAACTTTCCATACAGAATGGTTCACACTGTGCCACAAATTTATTCACAAGACCACAGTCCTTCAAGAAAACTGCGTAACAGAACCATTTAATAGAAACTGATTACACAAAATTCAACTTACAAAACTGAAGTTTTATCTCCTTGCAGTTTTATTTATATTTTTTTAATGCAACATTTATTTCATCAAGGAGTATGCAGCCATGGCAAAGATCAAAATTTGCACTCCTTCATAACTGCAAATTGACTTACAGAATTACTTTTATCATGGTTTTCTTTACAAGGATTTAAAAAAAAATTACCTTATTTTACCTCATTCATCCCATGCACTGAAATATATTTATACTATAAAACCAGCAGTTTGCACACATAAAATATAGATAATAATACAGTATTGTTCTCCTATGTTTTACATATACAAATTGTTGGTTTTATAATGGAAACAAAACACTATGTTTTGAAGACACGACTGGCTCCTGTCCTCAGGCTAAAAATAAGGTTATGTTCTACTCAGACGCCCCCAATAAGCGAAGTTCCTCTCAATCCACGTGATATACCATCACTCGGATCGTAGAGAATTACATTACAAATTGACTGGTTATCGGTAGACATAAAGGGTTTCATTTCTGTCAGGGACAGAGGATTTTCTGTTCCATGTCTTGTCCAAACTGTCACTGTAACCCAACCTTCCTCATATTCTGTGAATATTTCATACCGTAGGTATCAGGGGATCTGTGGCTAACACAGTTTTCAAATTTCAGTTTCATGATTTGCCGTGTGGGTAAGCAGACAGGCATTCAAACTGCTGAATCCATGTTGGCACATTCACATCATGCAAGAATGGACTGACTAACCAAGTTCCTTATATTACGCTGTGACAATTCTTGTCATAAAGAATTAATATTGGTTATTACTTGTTTCATATGTACAAATAAATTTAAAAAATAGCATAACGTGGAAATATTAAGTGTGTTGTGGTTGTGACTGATGGACTATATAATACCTTCTTTATTATTTCACAGTCTGACCTCTTTTACCCACTCATTGTAGGTACAGAGGGATACTGCTGCACTTAATCACACTCAATGACACATACACACATTCGGTAGGACTCCTCTGGACAAGTATTAGGCCTGATGCAAACACCTTGACCTGAAAAACACACAACAAACACAAGACGCAAACATCCATGTCCATGGCAGGATTTGAACCCATGATTCTAGCAAGCAAGTGGCCACAGACCGATAACTTAGAAAGTGCAGCCACCAGGATCAGCTATAATACCTTATTCATTGGTATTCAGTACTTGCAATGATATAATCGGGATATACCACTTGTCAGATGGAAGCAAATGATCTTTGTGCTCCAACCACTGATATCTGTAACAACTGGTGCATTTGTACAAGAGCTACTGCAACAAGAGGCGCTGAGGAGAAAATATCAAGTGATCCTAACACAGACTGCACGCTATAATGACAACAGAATATAGACTCTGATACTATAAAATTATCTTAAAACAATTAGAACCAAAATGCACAGTGTGTCAGCATTTGTTAGTCTTCTCAAGACAAAACTATATATAGGGGGCTGACACTTGTTAGCAAAGCTTTTTTAAACCATTTTGAATTGTAGCTCACATGTGCAATGATTGCAGGAAACAGCACAACAATAATTACACAGCAACACCACTGGATATATTTCGGTAAAAAAAGGTTACAGAATTGTTGTGTGACTGTGTCAACAGTATTGCTATTGGCTTATTACATCAACCAAGACAGAGGCAAGCAAGTGTAAAACTTCACCTTGAACATGTCCGACTACATCAGCATAACCTGCACTGCAACGATGCTACAGCACGTCTTCTGAAAGCTTCAGAACCACTTGCTGTGCAGCTGATCCCACTTTGTCATGTTCACCCTAACACTGGTGGTAATGTCTTCCACTTGTCGGTTCTGTCCATAATAGTCGACAAATTCTCCGTCTGGATTCACCAGGTACATGATAATTGTGTGGTCAACCTGTCAAACAACCAAATATTTGTCCATTTTCCTTCTTAAATCTAAATACTTAACTTTCCTGTGTTGTGAGACACATAAAGGGTCTGCTTCAAAAGTACAAAACCTTGATCTGTGAAAGCTAAGATATTGTACTTAAAAGGGATAGAAAGTTAAATTTCCTTTAAAGTAGGGTCGTGTTAGTGTTAGTGTCCGTCACCACGGCATGGCGCGTCCTCAGGTTGCAGATAAGAGGAACAGCCTCCGATAAGGAGGGTAGCTGCGAATAAATTGAATAAGTAGTCGCGGACAGCCGACGAGGGGTGGTCTTACAGCTTGGGGGTTGGGCGAGGTACTAACAACCCCTCCCTGTTAAAACTAATGTTCAGAAACAATAACAGGCGGGATGATTCCTCTGGAGACAAAACAACCCAACATGTGGCACGTATGGGTGAGGAAAGGGGGGTGTATAAGGTCTTGCTGGGGAAACCGGAGGGAAGGAGACCACTGGGGAGACCTAGGCGCAGATGGGTGGATAATATTAGAACGGATCTCCAGGAGGTGGGATGTGGGTATATGGACTGGACTGGGCTGGCCCAGGATAGAGACAGGTGGCGGATGCTTGTGAGTGCGGTAATGAACCTTCAGGTTCCGTGAAATGAGGGGAATTTCTTGACTAGCTGCAAACCAGTTAGCTTCTCAAGAAGGACTCTGCACCATGGAGTAAGTAAGTAAGTAAGTAGGGTCATGTAGCACATCCTCTGCCCCTGCCCCCACCATTGCCACAACTGCCAATGCTGCCACAACACCACCACCACCACCACTGCTGTTACTACCACTATTACAAATACTAATAGTGATACTAAAACTAACACTAATAGTAATGCTACTGCTATTGGTGCTGATTCTGCTACTATTATGGCATGCCAGCCCAATTCTGGGCTCTAACCCCCTCAGCAAATACGCATGCTCGAAGCACTCTCGGTACTTTACTGCTCTGGGAGATGCCACCAAACTAGAGTTTAGCTGTTTCTAAATCACAATATTCTTTGCCTTTCAAGGTTAGTTTGACTTTGGGGAAAACAAAATAACACCACTTGTACTCTGGAAACAGGGAGGCAATTTCATGTGTGAAATACAGTGCTGAACTGAAAGCTCCTACACAGGCCGGGATGAGTACATGGGTGGATTTGTCAGTCAGTGTGTGTGAGTGAAGCAGTATATCACAGTGGCATCTCGATACCTATTTCATGACAGTAAGGATTCATATATTGTGCTGGTATTTTGTGTTATGACACCCTGCAGTCTGGTAGGTGGCTTCAAACAGTTCAGGGCAACACAAAATTTGATATGGAAACAAAAATGTTAATTATGATACCTCACAATTGCCTATGTGTGGGAGCACCAAAGCAGATCATACAAAGACAGATTATATGACATTATCCTGGCAAATGTTAATGAACGTGGAATATATCAATGATTCTTATTGGGCAGTGTTTCCCAAAATTTTTTGTTTGCTAACCCTTTTTGGCTTCAAAATATAACCAAGGATCCTCACAACCTTGCTCAGTAAATATACAGTGTCTGGATGACAGGTAACCAAATGATTTTAGCTATGAATACACAGTAGTAGCATACATAACAATGCATTGCATGATTTGACCTTAATTACTGACTGTAGCTCACTTTGTGGGTACAGGTGGTTTCTTAATTAGATATTCTAACGGTCATATGAAATCAATGTATCATCAACTAAAGAAATTCTGCACATTATTTTTAACACATCATCAAACTTGAAAGTAGCCGTTACAGAAATGTATCCATGGATCCCCTGGGAACTGGTTGCAGGCCTCTTGGGATCTGCAGAGCACAATTTGGGAACCACTGCTATAGGGATTCTTGAGACAATAAACTGAAAGTATAACATTATCACGCAGAACGCACAAAAGCTCGAGCGTGCGAAACTTGATATTACCACACCGTAAGAGTTTGCAAATAAAATACTTTTCATTGCTTCCAATTTAGATCTCTTACAATTAGGGCCAACCAATAAAACGTGACTCACAATATAATCCTTATCGTCATCTCTTGGACCTGCACTGAAATACACTCTGTACGCTTTGCAGGCGTTCTGCACCTGTTCGATCGTCCCCGTCAGGCCCAGGATCCGAGGAGAGAATTCCTGTACATACTTCTTCACAAGTTCTGGTGTGTCCCTCGTGGGATCCACAGTTATGAACAGTGGCTGCACTTTGTGAACATTCACCTCTGAATCTAGAATAAAAACATACATACAGACAATGCTGTGTTACTGGCAACTTAAAATCCCTGACTTTCATGGTTTACACATATCTGACTGCACCTTATGCTTATTTCTACTGTACAAATATTAACTGCACTTGATTTTTGAGTAACGAGAGACCAACTTGATGTCACTTGCTTTATTATTTCTTTATTTAATGCTCAACATGTTTAGGATGTCAATACATCCATCCTCAGGAGCTTGCGACTTATGTGCTGAGTTATTTCATGGGTTGTATTGCTCTGTAAGGATAGAGGTTTTTGCATTAGCGCGCTTATTTAGTAGGGAGTGTTTAGTCGTGACGTGTGTGGTTGTTTTAGAAAGTGTCTTTCTGCAAATATTGGCTGCTGTGGTGTCTTATGGTTATAGAGTGTTCTTAGCTGTATTAACATCCAAAACATGTTGAGCATTAAATAAAGAAATAATAAAGCAAGTGACATCAAGTTGGTCTCTCTTTACTCAACTATCAAGATGATGCACGGTTCAATAAACATAAGGTGCACTTGGTTGATTTTTGTGTATTTTTTTAAGTGGCAGAAGGGATGGCAGAGTCAGTATAGTAACTAGTCTACAGGGTTATCTCCACAGCATTCAGACCAGGTTTTGAACCTAGTCACCCTCCAATTTGGTGGGTACTGGAAATGCTTTCCCTGGGGGCCGAAAAAGGTGGGGAAAAACGTTAATCACTCATCTCCATTCCAACAACCAGGTTAGGACTGAGTGGAGGTATGCTTCCACTCCCTTATGTGCTTTCTGAAGGTACAGAGTGATTTTACCTCTCACTTTCTACGCACAGTACGCATTAATATTGTGTATCATACTGTCATTTTACTCACTGCTGTTACACTGACAACATGTGGATTAGAAAATGCCAATGATGAACAACAATGTGTGATGAGGTTCTCAGACCATCAATGATGAAGATTCAAGCCTTCATTTTATGAACTACAAGGTGCTCTTTATCCAGCATTTCATAGAAATGCAACATGTCTAAAAATTCCATTATGGAAACTGAAGATGCAATGCTCAGATCTCAAAAACCCACCTAAGCCAGCTAGGTCCAGTTCATGCCTTCATAAACTATTCTCTACAATACTCCTGTACCTGCTTATTACTCTTGAACACATGACTATCACACTTTCAAAAAATGATTACAAGGTTGGTATCTAACTGCTCTGGTTTCCCCAGCAAAAAAATTATATCAGAAACACAGAAAATTTAACTGTATAGCATGGTAGGACTATGACATAACAATACTGTGATAGAGGACATCATACGTAGAAACTTCAGACCACGCACATTTTAAACACTATTAGCATAATTTGAACGAAGTCATCCCGTTGTGTATTGATTCTATATATTCACTACTGCATGAAGAAGCCGGCAACCCTCTCACAAAAAACTGTAATACAACTTTATACGCTTACGCACGCCACAGTACTCAGACTGTTACGACAGAACATAAAAGATCCGATTTCATAATTGCAGAATTAGACAAGATGCAACCGATCCAAAACAGAAAGCGGTAACAGACTACAAAGAACAAGTAGACAGGCACACCCCCTCCCCCCCCCTTCCAACCCATCCACCGGAAAACTATAAAGCAGGAGAACCAACACAACCACAACGGACATAACAACCAGAAGCCCAATCAGTGAACAACGGCCCCAAGAAATAGCACACGGCACATACTTGACCCTAATATAATTACAATAGTATAATAGATTTGTCATGTTATGAACATGGTACGAATCACAGCAAAAATTGTGAGCCATCTGGGATCCCAAATGCGCGCAACCACAATGTAAAGAACTTCATGGTTCATAGCTTAACCTGAGGATGACTTTTTAAGTCGAAACATGTCGCATTAGCTTTAACTCATACCTTTATTATATAGTTGTGCTGACTGAAATATATATAATAAAGAGACTATTAGCATAATGTTATTTCTTAGCTTACACAACGATGCTGTGCCAACTGCAATATCGGGCATGAAAATTACTTTGGATACTTGAAGTATAAGATGGGTAGGGAGAAGGAGCAAAAATCTGTATACAAGGAACAGTTACAAGCCTCCTCCGTATTCTAGCTGCAAGGAACAGACACAGTGATCCAATGACTAATGTTTGGTTAGCAGCAGTGATCAGAGCATGCTGGGCAAAACACTGTGCAGAATTCCTATGGGAAAGAACAGTGTTACATGAACATAAGAGCTTATAGATACCAACCCCCAACCCCCAAAGCATCACTTAAAATACACACATTTTTCTTTATTGTTTCACCGTGCATTTTGTAGTTTATTTAAATAACACACCAACAAATGCACATATATAGTCTTTAATAATCTAAAATTTACATTACAACACTTAAAACTCTCCTACATGTTTCGATCATATGATCATCCTCAGGGAGCATACTTTGTTCCTTGCTAAAGTTATAGTTTAAAGCACTCGGTGATTTACTCTGCACATTTTATTAAACCATATTGCTGCATTTGTCTTTAAAGTAAATCACTGAGTGTTTTAAACCGTAACTTTAGCAAGGAACAAAGTACGCTCCCTGCGGATGATCGTACGATCGAAACATGTAGGGGCGTTTTAAGTGTTTTAATGTAAATTTTAGACTATTAAAGACTATATATGTGCATCTGTTGGTGGGTTACTGAAATAAACATATATTTTTGTTCATTAGACATATACACAGTACTTGTGTCGCTGATGCTGCTTGCTCCTGCTGTGGTTCAGTAACTGCCTGCATCTATCCATGGGTATTTAAATTGTTCAGCATGTGGCAATTTCCCCACCCCTCCCCATATATTTATTTTCAAGCACATATAGTTAAAACAGCTCTGGGCAAAACAGATTTTGATGAGGGGTTACTGTAGACTGTGGGCCGGTAGCTCATTCGGTATAGTGACTGACTACGGGCTGGACGGTCCGGGATCGAATCCCGGTGTGGACGAGATTTTCCACCCATCAAGACCAGCCCTAGGGTCCACCCAGCCTCCTGTAAAATGGGTACCGGGTCTTTCCCGGGGGTAAAGTGCGGCCGGGGCGTGCTGCTGACCACTCACCCCCTTCTAGTGCCGAGGCCATGGAAGAGTAGAGCTATACCTCTACCCACCCTCTGGGCCACACTGGGCCTGTAATGGGATCACTTTACCTTTTACTGTAGACTAAAACAGTTGTATTTTTACTGTTAGATAAATATCTTAAGAGTGTTCGCAAGGAAATGGGGTCCTTCTCAGTATCTAATGTTTATGATTTTTGCCTAATAAATCAACATCATCACGAAGTATCAGTAGCTGCGCCCTGTTTACTTTTTGTATCGTCCTTTAAACTCAAAGAAAAAAGAGGTGGATGGGAGAAACACAAAAAGCAGGTGTACAAAATAATCAATAATTATAGGTTTACATACAAGCTAGCCAAGTTCAGATTTAAAGCATGCTAATGATGGTACAGACATGCATAAGTTAACGACTGGGAAACATTCTGAGAAATGCGTAGTTAGGCGATTTTGTCATTGTGCGAACATGTACTTACACAAAACTAGATATTACAGTATAGCCTATTGCTCCTAGGCTATATGGTATAGCCTATTGATCCTAGGTTACAAACCTGTACAGCATATTACTGTACTGAATACTGTAGGCAACTGTAACAAAAAGGTATTATAATATTATAATCTTATGGGACCACTCATATTTGCGGTCTGCTGTTGACCGAAACGTTATTTGGCCCGTACCTTTATATGTCCACAGTCCTGAATAAAATTTCGGACACTATCCCTCATCTCAGACTTGATAAAAACACATGTAGCCTCTCAAATGCTGTTGGTTTCTTAGCATCAGACAATGAACAATATCCAAAATTTTAGTCCCGAATATGAGAACACTTACCAAGCTTCTGTACAACAGCTGACATTTTCTCAAGTTCATCGGGACATACATCTGGGCAACGTGTGAAACCAAAGTAAATCAGAAGCCACTGGCCTAGGAATTCTTCACTCTTACGAAGTTCATTATTGTGGTCTACTAGCTCAAAACGGCCTCCGATGGCTGCCTTCCCAAGCTGCCGTTTTCGTTCCTTTTGGATTGCTGTAACCACAGGTCAACGTTTGCTGCATAATTGGGAAAGTAATGAGTCTTTGCTAATGTGTTGTGGTAAGAAGACAACAAATATCATGGACCTCTAGCTTATGTTGTGAGGAAGAATACACCAGTTGCCACATGGAAAGAAAAAGCACTTTATCATAAGAATTGAATGTAAATAACTTTGCAGTTACATAACTGAACTTACAAAGTTCTTGCAGCATATTCAGTAACTCTGTGACACTTGTAAAGTTAAATTCTCATACCGTCCTGAAGTGCGCACAGAACCTGTTTAAAGGTTTCAAAGGTGTGTGAACTTTTTTCTATTAATTTATCCCAGTGACACAAACAGTGACTTCAAATATGAACACCTAACAGCCATATACACGTACTTGAACTAATCATGCACTCAACGACCACACTTTGAGGACTGTGTGGGTTGCTCTGTTCTGTTGGATAAACACACAATACAGGGAAGTAAACTTGACGAGGAATAAAGGCGCTGAATCCACTAAAATTAAGGATGACACCACAATCAACAGAACTTACAAGCAATTACAATGAGAAATTATTTGTTCATGAACAGATCCCAATAGAAGAACTGCCATAAAGTGAGTTTTCTTCCTATGCAACACCACGTATTCTTTTCTAATGCAAAACGGATAAAAGAATGCCACAGAAGTTCCAGAATATTCCACAACAGGGGTGCCCAACCATTTCTTTGGCAAAGGGTAAGAATCTTTATTGTGGGTTGGTTCACAGACCACAAATGTAAAAAAATCACAAGAAATGGTATGCTTATCTTGCTAAATTGTTATGTTATTTTGTGTACGTATGTAAAGTTTAAAAACGTGGCAGCAGCCCAAATAACACATCCTGGCAAGCCATGGGATGGACAACCCTGTTCTACAGGATGAACCACAAGTTACACAACCCTTACTGTAACTCACCACATGCCAGTATACTGTGTAGGTCTGACAACTCACTGAAGATGAATTAAGTTATAGAAAATGTTAAAAAGTAATTTTGCACTTCTGTGTAACACAAATTCACTTTACGGATACATCTGAATACACACAATGGAGCACTGTCTGGAATATGATGGCACTGCAACTTCCAGTGTTTTGCTGGAGTCCTTCCTGCTTGTGGGGCTTGTCTGTGTCTGTTTTATGTAGTACCACAAGCAAAAATGTTGGGATGCGAGGTCCAGTGATCATGGTGGCCATCAATTATTTGAAATCACACAGTTCCTAAGGAACTCGGCCAGGATTCCCATACTATAATTGGCACCCTGCACACATGAAAACAACCAGTCGTGTTGAATTTCAGCAAGTAACAAAATGAGCTGCACAATCAATTTCTGTTAGTGCTCAGCAATTGGTTGCCCTCAAAAAACAAAAAACAAAAAAAGACCAACGAGATGGTAACACTGCACTCAACATGCCAATGTTTTCTTTGTCCAACAGCACTTCATGAAAACAGGGACTATGCTGATTCATGTTCTACAGTTGAATGTTAACATATCCACGCAGGTGGATCCAAGCTTCGTCTGTAGAGTGCACTTGGTTTAAAATGTCAACACCATTTCCAGATAGTTGTCAGAATCACTCAAATAGTGTAACTGTCTTTTCCTTGACCACTTCTTCAAGTTTGTGTACCATGCGAACCCAGAAAAGAGCAAGTACATACGTATGTACGCGTGCACACACACATACACACGCGCTTGTGCGCACGCGCACACACACTCTCTCTCTCTCTCTCTTTACTCTCTCTCTCTTACAGGCTTCAGCAAACTTCTGCAGGTCAATTTAGTCTGCTGATACAATCTTTTGATTAACTGTATGGATGAATACGTTAAATGCATAAAATCACTGGTCAATCTTAGTTATTAACCAACTTAATGCACAAAACCTCCAATTAAAGGAGGTTCCGCGCCTGAAGAAGAAGAAGACGGAGAAGAAGAGTGCACAAAATCTCATTCTATAATAAGTTTATTACACGCCTCTACATGTTTCGAGCATATATAGGAGGTCAAAATTGTATTATACAGCATCTGGTATCGTCACACCTGTAGGTGGCCATCCGGTGCACAGGTTGAGAGAAGAGTCTTCTCTCAACCTGTGCATGGGATGGCCACCTACAGAGTGTGTTGATACCAGATGCTGTATAATACAATTTTGACCTCCTGATAATGAGCACATGGTGCTCGAAACATGTAGAGGCATATAATTAACTTATTATAAAACAAGATTTTATGCATTAAGTTGGTTAATTGCATGGTCAGCAAAACATCAAAATCACTGGTCAGTGTCTCATGAATACAACAAACTGGACATCATACAACCAAGTTATTCGCGAGGCATGGTCTTAAGGAACACATACCTAAGTTTAATAATATAAACTGTAGCACCTGTGAAAAATTTATGTTTGAACTTCAAATGTCTCAATGTATTTGGCACATAAAGCTGATATGTGTTATCATGAATATAAGTGACTATGTGCCAAAATGTTGGTGCTGCCACAGGCACAGATAAATACACATATTTTATCTTTCTACAAGGAAATTGTTTCAAAAGGGCTGTGCAATTTCTGGCTCACCCTGTACATAAAATATCTCTCTTTAGATTCATTCACATCCATGCAAACAAGGACACAAAACTATCATAAACTACATCATACTACTAAACTTACAGTTAATTTAAAAGTAACTCGACTGAACTGCAAGTCACGATTTTAAGCAATATAACAAAATGTTAAATACAGGGTGATTCAAAAAGATGGACTCAAACAGTAACCGGCGCCTCAACACATGCCAGACAGTTGGTTGCAGTATTCCAAGTTCTCTGCTCGCTCTATGGGTTGATGAAGACGAAACGCACGCTGCACAGCAGTCGCCGACTCAGTTTTAATGAACTCATGAACGCAAAAAAACTTGTGTGGCATAGTAGCCATTTTGCTCTCAACTGACACTGCTGTGCGCTACGTGAGTGCTCTAGCGGTGGTATTTGGAGATTTAGGACCTCCTCTTTGAAATGTTATGTAGATCATTCACATGCCGTGTATAGTTCAGGAAATACAGACATACGAAATTGAGTCTACCTTTTTGAATCACGCCGTATATACAAACAGCTGCCTCTTTCTTTCTGACATAATGTGCAAGACAGTTAAGAGAGTGACTGGCTAATGGCCAGAGAGTTAAAAGGAGAACCTTGTAGGAACTGTTGATTGTAATTACAATTCAAAGGGTCTGGATTTAGTACACAGAAACCTTGTGCAAGAATAAGATGCACAAAACAGTGTACACATAACCTTCCATAGGAGTCTGATTCATTGATAGGTTACACAAAATGAGCAGTTATGAAGATTAGAATGGTTTGTGCCAGGAAGAACAGCAACAAAATAAGGCTTGAATGTAGTAACAGGCATGTGTAGTCACTGAATCAAATAGTTAGGATCCAGCCCCATATAGTGCCATCACCTCTACATCAACATACAAACTGTTAACCACTAACCTCTCCATATACCGTTCTTTATATACCAAACCAATGTACTTGCATGAACATGATAATGTAAGTATAATAATTACAATCTTCAGCACTTATTGTATGTTAGATATCTGAAGCCATGTGAGATCATGGTTGCTAACATGAGACCATTACACATAGTCAAATCATGGTACCAAAAATACATGATAAAATTATAGACATGACCAGCCTCGTGGTCTAGTGGTCAGAGTCTCTGCCTACTAATCATGAGGTCCCGGGTTCGATTCCCAGTTCTACCGTGGGAATTTTCCCTGAAGGGGAGGATTCCTGCGGTGACCATGGTCTGGGTAGGTTAGTTGAATTTAGATTTAAGGGCCCTCCTGGTACTACATCCTCCTATATCACCACTCACATCATCAGGACAACGTAACCGCGCCTCATGGGCATCCCAACCTCAGAAGTCAGTTACACTTCTGCCATGCCCAGGAGGGAAGACCACGAAGTCCACAAGGACATGTGCGGGCAATGGGGAAAGAAAAAAAAAAATACAGACATTTAAACTGCTGTCATGCTTTCAGATACATCAAAGGGAAAAGCTATTCATTTTTGAGGTTATGGCTCCAGCTGTCTTTTAGTGACAAACATCAGTATTTTTGGTTTCATTTCATTTACAGAAACTGAACCTGAAGTGAAATATTTCTACAACAAAGGCTATGCTTGGAGGTTTCATTTTACTGACACATACTCAAGTATATCAGGCTCCGAGTTTTCAGTTTGGTAACAGAAATTTGAGGCTTTAATGCTTCATTTTACTGACTGCAAGCAAAGTATGTGTACCAAGCAAGGCAGGTTTCATCATACTGACATCAACTGGTAGTGAAAGTTTACAATTCCTGGTTAAATTTACTGACAGCAAATCAAGTTCCAAATATATTTACTGCATGTGTGTTAGGGTCATAAGATTAACTTCACTGGCAGAGAGTCACAAAAATTAGGCTTTGCAGTATCATTTTATTGATGGAAAGTTTTGTGTTTCTGGTTTCATTATACTTTGTTTCATGCATTTTTATAACATCCATAAATGTATGTGCCATGTCCAACAATCTACCTGGAATATTTCCTTCACCTTTATTGGCAATCAACATGTATGTGATCTTAATGTTGGCAACAATAAATGGCATTTACTGCCTCTATTGTAATACATCCCAATGCCATAAAATAAGGCATATGTGTAAATATTACATTAACATGTCCAGTCCTAAATATAACAGTTTGTTGAGTCTGTGATGCACGCTCAGTAGTAAGCAGTCCCACGTAACAAGTGAATTAATTCAGTTAGGGCACTAATCTAGACTGCAACCAAAATATTGTCCAGCAAAAGTGGGAATGTAAAAACAAATAAAAAACCAGGGAACATTAAAAGCCTCTCAAGTTACACACCAATTTCTTTCTCACGCTTCACATACAACATAAATGCCAACAATCCTCCTCCAATTATTGCAGTTACAGAAAGGCTGCGCCAAGTTATGGGTCCTTTTGATTCCTTAGGTTTTCTTGGTGGAAGCGAAGCATTGCTAAACATCCTTGTAAATCCATGACTGCCCATATTTTTACGTGACAAGGAGCCCATAATCTAAGAATAGAAATTATACAAAAATAACACACCTTAAATATACCTGCAATAAAACCGTAATTACAAAACAAAATCTGGCATCAAAACAAGTGAAATACCGGTTACGTATCTGTATCAATTCCTAAACAGAAGTTACATATTCTTAGCAACGGACATTATTAAAGTAAAAACCCGAGAAAGAAAAATCAGTTAATTCTGTAAAAGTACCTACAAATGACTTACCATGCTTCTTACACATGTCATTAAACGAGGACTCGTAATAAATGACATGGTGTAAGGATTTAAAATTACAAACCGGAGCGCATATAATCAAGGTTATGGGACGTCAAGATTTTTGAAAGACACTTTCCTCTAGCTAGAAGTTTTTATTTGGTATACAGGATATTGTAACGCATTCGCAAATGTACTTTTATCGTGTAATAACAATTATCACAAAACATTATTAATAAAACAAAAATTATCAGTCTTTCGAACACAACCTCCGACACCACTCCCGAATCACACCCAACATTTCCCTCCCACGTTACCGCAAATTACCAACGCACATGCTGTCACGGATCATGTATCATGTACACATAACTGTCATTCGGGCGAGGCGGCCACGGACACATATTACAAAACCACGGTGACCACTTTTAAAGTCACTGATGCCAATCACTGCTTCTTCTCGCCCGCTAATCATACAATTGGTTCTGTACTCCAGGTTCGCAGGTATCTAAGGGGTGTCAGAAGGCTGTGCCCGTCATTTGTGACTTGTGGCTGTGCCTTAACCACGATAAGCGACGAAGAGGGCAGGTCTAACGGACGAGCCAGACGTACAACTGCCCGGCACGCTGATCGAAAGTGCACCACCTTAGGCAGCGCCTTAGCGGACCTCGACAACACCACATGTGTTTACCCTAAACTGGAGTGGAGTCTTGATGAGATCTTTTACGTCACTTAAATGCATCCGAGTCACGTAATCACGGATAATAAACGTCACACAGCCTATTAAAACTAACCTTACCATCAAAGGGGCAAAGATAGAGTAGAGTGGCAGAGCCACCCTGATATCGATACTGGAGTGTGGCGTATCATTTGAATGATCAATACAGGTGTACTTTCATAATGCAAAAATTCTGTGCCCAGTAATTTCTAATGCAACAGCAGGCTGTCGAGTCAACTGCAGATGTATGCTGCACAAATTGGAAATGTAAAATTGCAGGTATAAAGGACATCTTGTTCTGTAAAAGTTGTACTGACAAACATTTTTAAGAGACCTTCAAAATAATTGTCATCATGTCCATTATGAGCTGATTCAACATTGCTGCAGTACTATGGATATATTGTAACATTTAATGTTTTCACGACATTGCCTGAAGAATACTGTCTTGTGGGACACAATTCCATGTAATGTGATAGGAATATACCCACATTTCAGACGAATCCACTGCTTCCATATTTAATGTTATTCGTTCCATGCATTGTGACTATGCATACCCACATATACCAACAGATGTACACAATTTATATGAAATCACACATTATCCATATACATGAGCTCTCCATCATGTTTCAACAAAAGATCAGCATCCTCAGGGAGATATCAGTACAAAAGAATGTGAAGTTAATACATCCAAGTTACATTTGGAGAGTTTAAAATAAATTGTGCCAGCTATAAATATAAATATAAAAACAATGATGCTGTGATAGTGTGATTCTGACATGTTATTGATAAAATTTGGTCATGTGCCTTCTATTATCCAAGTTTTTAAAGACAATGTTGTCAGATGGCATGAGACATATCATTACACAGTACAGGATCCTCATCATTTTGGATAGAAAACTTTGATAATAGATGTTTTATGCATATAACCACACACAATATAAACTCTGGTACATCAATGAATTTGATTTGAGAGTATGTCAGATTAACTAAATCTACAGCATCCATATTTTAAAATTTGTATTTGTAGCTGTCATCATTTATTTTTGACACTGTATATGTAAATTAGATGTATTAATTTTATGTTCCTTTGTATTAATATCTCCCTGAAGATGTTGATTTATTGCTGCAACATGTAGGAAAGCTCACGTATAGGGACGATAAGTGATTTCATACAAATTGTATGCATTTGTTGGTGTATGTGGGTGACTACAACTTTCATGTTCAGGCCTTTGAAGACAGTAAACTTCAGTATTGTTATAAACATAATATCTACACTGTATTTTTGGCATATCTTACACTTTAATTGCACTTCCCTGTTGACAAATAATGTAAATTAATTGTATGTATAATGTTATTATTTATTGTTGCAAGTATGTTTAAATTTCTAAATGTGTACTCTGATGTAGGAAATGTGCACAGGTATTTTACAAGACATTTTTTCATTTCAATGTAGGTTAGTGACTTAGATGAGTCATTGTGTAATTCAGTAACTAACTTCACAGAGTGCATGCTGACACTATATAGCACAAATATCCACAGTGTATAATACTCTTCACTTTTAAATCATACATTTTTAAATCACAAGCACACAATTTTCCTTCATAAATTGTAGTGTAATACAAATTATTCATTATTGCTTCTCCCCACCAAGATATGTTGGTCAAACCTTGAAGTGCTCGCTGTGAAAGAAAACTAGGTGAAAAATTTTCACCAGTGTGCTTACTTTTTCATATTTCAGAATTGTATCAAGAAGAGTGGTGGCAACAATTAAAGCTCCATAACAAACAAACTTATAGGGAAAGACTTTTAAAGAATGTAACTCCTTGGTATATTTTAACACCTCAAGTTACTGAACTGATATTTTTAATATCAGAGATGCTTCATCAGCCTCCTGAAGTGCGGTACCTCACCATCGAAATCTTTGACAGGTGATGTAATTGCAATAATCATTAAGTGTAAGTACATAATCGTATATATCATGTATAATTAGTTCCAGTCATGAGTAAGTTTACATTGCCATACACTAACTACTGAATAGCCAACCTTCACCTCAGTCTTCCTAAGCGTCACCCTCTACATGTGTTTCCAATTGAAATTCTGTGCACATTTCTTATCCCCCATCCATCACACATGTCCAGTCTGATTTACAAGAATAAGTCATTTTGTGATTTCTTTGTAGCATTTAATATGGCAGGATAAAATACCAATATGTAACAAATATCATGTCTCAAAAATGGGGCAGAATCCTTTAGAAGCTAATAACAATTTCTAAATTTGATCTGATTGTGATTCACTCATAATTGTCATTTTCCCCAAATATTTTGACTTTCCTGTAGTCTGAAAAGCTTGTTATCTGTTTTAATATCATAACTTTGTCATGCATTCCTGCAGTACCGATATACAGGCCCTACATTTTGTTTTATTTATGGTTTATAATATATATTTTTTTAAATCTTATAATTAGAAATGTTGTCTAGAGTTTACTAAAGTATCTGTCCATTTTTATAGCTTTCTGAATCTTTTAATGTGAAAGATTAAATCTGAGCCAGAACCCAGCAGAAGTAACCATTTTTGGTTGCCTGCCAAAACTGCTTATTCAACATACCTGCCACTACCATCTGTACTGCGTGGCAATCTGCCTTACCCAAAATCCAAAAACCTGTTGTGCCACAGTGACAAGGAAACCACATTTGAACACATGTATAAATTTAGGGAAATAATTTTCTTGAACGTGTACTGGTTGCAGTTGAATCCGATTACTGTGACAAAGGTGAACTCTTTAGAAATCATTTTTTTTAATTTTTGGATTAGTCAGATGCTTCTAATTATCAGTTTATTTTGAGAATCTAAACATTATGGTGTCTTTACAATGCATTTAATATGACTTCACTGACAATGTAGCAAAACTGACGAAAATATTTTAACTTAAAAATTAATTACATTAATGTTGCAGCTTATTTTTACATTTTAGTATTCAATTCTTTTGCCTCATCATTATTTCAGGTTCCACAATGTAATTTTTAAAAGACAACTCAGTATTGTATGATTAAAATTTTGACATTAATATTGCAGTATAGTTCATTTGTTAATAAGCACGAAGCAAATTATACATCCATGCTGTATTGTGTGGGGTTACTGGGCTGAATCATTGGCACAATTTTATATTTTTTTATTTCATTTCATTTTTATCCCTTTGTCACAAGTACAAAAAACAACTGTTCGAAAGTAATGTTGGTGTATGTGAAAGTGTTTGTATAATCTGGAACAGGTTCTTGACTTGCCAGTATCGGCAGCTACACTCTTACGTCTGGAATAAACCTGGTGCAGAAAGTGAACATTTGCATCGTCAGTGGGATCGTGTTGTCAACAGAATAAAAGAACAGTTGATCCTTCGTACCATGTCTTGCATGCAACTGGCTTCGAAACTTGCTAACACTTCCCAGGTTAGTTTCATGTACTGTCATTATGTTTTACAGCTGTTATTTTTACCTGTTGGATATTAAGCTAGGTTATAAGAGGGATGATTCATAATGAATGGAAGAAAATTTATAACAGCGTATCTCATAATTTGTACTGTTCACAGGGAATGTTAGTATAATTAAACAGGGAGATCCTTACAAACATGGTGCATATGGGCAATAAAAGAAATACACACTAAATTTCAGTAGATAACGATTTATTGAAATCATTTGGCATATTAAAGTAAAGAAAGAATAGTAATATTAAGGTGGATTAGAGGGAAGACAATTTTATATACGAAATGGTTCGCTTTTGTGTTAAAAAATGTTCCTTCAATGAATGAACAAATTACTTACTTACTTATTCCATGGAACAGAGTCCTTCTCAAGAAGCCAATCGGTTTGCAGCTAGTCAAGAAATTCCCCGCATTTTATGGAACCCGATGGTTCATTACCACATTCACAAGTGCCCGCCACCTGTTTGTATCCTGAGCCATCTTGATCCAGTCCATACCCCCACATCCCACTTCCTGAAGACCCATCTTAATATTGTCCTCCCATCTATGCCTCGATCTCCCCATTGGTCCCTTTCCTTCAGGTTTTCCCATCAGCACCCTGTACAAATTGTTGAGGAAAAATTGTTTACTTATTATTTGTGTATCATACATAGTGTAGTGATGACAGAAGACTGACTCATATAAGTCCTCTTGCAAGCTAATGTTTCAAAGGAGATGCTTTTAGAGACCTCTCTGTAGGCATGCCTCTGACATGTTGGAATATTTTCTGTATCATTTTAAAAGTTGCTTTCTATTGATGGAATGACTTGCTTGTACAGATCCTGAATCCTGTGAATATCATGAATTTCCTCCAGCATGCTGGACAGTATTTCACAAGACAAAGTATCATGTCATCAGAGAGAAGAGTATTTGAAACAATCCAGTTCAAGGTAAAGTTAAAGATTTATTAAGCATGTGTACATAAGGGTATAGGACAAAAGGTCTGACTATTTCAGTGAGGACTGCTTTGAGGCGTCAGAAGTAAATCACAGCACAGTGTATCTACATAAGCAACACATGCAAATGGCCCTATGCCTTTTTAAAATATGCTGGCAATAATTTTTTTTATAGTGACATACTTCTCATACACACTGGTATCTTCTAAATCTTGGAACCAAATTGGTTGTAGCGAACATTTTTGGTATATTTGTTTATTAGGTTTGCTGGCATCAGTTACGGGCATTTCATAGCTGTACGTTATAAGTTTAACCCTTTGGCCCTGGAGCTGGACATTTACAGTTTAGCACACCATTTACATAAAATGTGAATATTTTATGAACCAAGAAGGATAACATTAGGAAGTACACGACATTTTGTGGAGGAATAAACGAAGATGGCGAGAGAAAGACTAAAAAATTAATTAAATGTATTTGTTGACTAAATATATAAAAAGCATACTCTGGGAAGTAGCGATACGTCTGTCCTATATATAGGATGCGTGGTGCCTAAAGGTTAAACTGTGAACATATGTTCAAGAAGCATTAGTGATACGTAGGAGGGGTTGTGTACAGAGAGAGATTTAAATGGGAAAACAGTTAGCGGCAGATAACGGACACAAGCAGTCCAGTAAGAGAGCAGTTTAGTTAGAGAAGACTGTGAGTGAGGGAGTGCAAGTGAAGTGACTGTGGTATTTTACTAGAAAATGATTAGTCGTTTTAACTGGATAACAGCATGCCTTTTATGTCAAGAACAAATGAATAAATAAATCAATAAGCAAAAAAGAAAAATAGCTAAAACTATACATGATTTGGTGAACCACACCCATATCCCAAAAGAAGTTTTCCTACCAGAATGAGCATGTCGGGACATGCAAGTTACAAAGGGCGACTGTGTATAAAGTGTTTTCACATTGCGAATTGACTCTAATATTGCAAGATGGTTGTAATGGTCCTACTGAATGAACACTGGGACCCTACTGTGTTTAGCTGCAATAATACATACAAGTACAAGTGCAGAACATAGTTTTATGCTGATAGAAATGTGACTTTGATCATTTTACAGTTACCATTCTCCCATCCACTAACATATGTCGAGTACTTAATACAACAGCTGACAGATCTACAGATCAACGTTGATTTGGACTCACTTTATTCCATCAGCATCAAAGTCTTGGATGTTGCGTACGTTCAGCATCATGAGATATACTTGAAACTATTTCATATGATTACAGGCAGATGGGAAAGAACACCCAGAGAAAGGTAAGAAAATCCAGCATACTTTTCGAAATCGACTCGATATGTCTTAACGCTAAGTCAATTAGAATGACCAGTTCTCTCTCGCTATCTTGTACACCCCAGTAAGTTTGGTAGTGCTATGCAATTGTGCCCTCACCTTCTTTTATAAGGTCAAAAACATAAAATTGTATCAGTCGAAAATCAGGGAAAAAATAAGTTGGAGAAATGATAAAGTTCTTATTTTAACATGGGTTTACAATTTTTTTCCTCCTGAATTGTGGGAAGTATCAAACTGTATCACATCTGTTTTTAAAATATCATAATACTGACATTTTGTTTATAACAAGAAAGCACAGAATAT
>Ga0123357_10001764_pt1 | contig 23404 bp, 13 predicted proteins | sample TergutEmb28metaG_FD_89873 | JGI IMG/M metagenome (GOLD analysis project Ga0123357, IMG submission 89873) | Embiratermes neotenicus P4 segment gut microbial communities from Petit-Saut dam, French Guiana - Emb289 P4 | ecosystem: Host-associated > Arthropoda: Insects > Digestive system > Gut ... | reverse complement strand
TTTTAAACGAAGTCTTATGTTTTAAATTATTTTATGTAAATAAATATTTTAATAACATAAAACAGTGCAAGTAGTTGGCCCATATTTATAATCATAAACTATTGCACGGAACAAAAATGAAAACATAATTGGTACATTTTATACCAATTAAATGCACTATTGTTTTAATTTTAATTTCACAAAAGTTCTTCTACATGTTTCGGCCCATGAAGTTTCATCAACAGGAAGTCAATTGTAGAACACAAGCATTATGGTATATTGTTATGTTCAAGTATATATGGTGTTAGGGTGAATCATCAAAGTGTCTTATGTATAGGAGGGGGTAGGTACAGTGCAAAGCGGTGGAAGTAGTATTGTTATTAGCAGAGTGATCTTATTGTCCTAACTGCAAGACTACTTCCACCGCTGTGTTTCTACCCCATCCTATACATAAGATAATTTGATAATTCACCATAACACCGCATATACTTGAACATAACAATAAATCATAATGCTTGTGTTTTACAACTGACTTCCTGTTGATGAAACTTCATGGGCCGAAACATGTAGAAGAACTTTTGTTAAATTAAAATTAAAACAAGAATGCATTTAATCTGTTTTAATTGTAATAGTTTTATCATATTGCGCGGTATAAACAATGTAAAAAATTAACTAAATTTATATTAGTGTATGGTTTGGTTCATGTTCCGGCGTTTGTAAAAAAAAAACATTATCAGGCAACTAAAACCACGTAAAGAAAGATAATTTAAATACGTCCCTTTAGAATGGTACCTTTTTGGGCAGCTGAAATATAAACTTCACAAAACTTGAGATATATTTGTGATAAACAGTCTGTACTTTCTTTTTTGCTGTCAGATGTCTGACTGTACCAAGGCCCACGTTTTGATGTAATTCGAAACATTTTTATTTTAATTGCTCAGACGGCCAGCATGTTACTGAATCGAATGTTTATTGATGGTTCCCAATAGCCACTCACTGGTTTTTATTCTGAGCCACATGAATTCATTTAAAACTCTCCCATCCGTACGATTTGTTGCATTACTCATCTACTGTCTGTACTTGTTATTTGTTGTCTCTCGCGTTTAAGTTTTATTTTCTGTCTTTTCTTTCTTTCCTCTAAGTCTTCTTTGGTTTTATCGTCAACAATGACTGGTTAGAAGCACAGATTATAAAAGCCCTGAGTTGGTAAACGAAAGCACTTAGAAGATAATCGTCATTTGCCTGATGCGTTATCAACAACTTCGAAGGGTAAATGGAGGCAGAAGTTGTACCTGAAACTTTTGTGCTTATCTACCAAACTGCAGTCTGTAGCCTTTAATGTTACCACAGCGAGACCCTCAGATGTCACAGGGTTCATAATTTATGTGTTTAATGCTTATTCGGTGTTTCAAAAATTAATTTAGAAGCGCACAAATATTCCTTTAACTTTTTTACTCTCTCCTGAATAAGAATATGAGACAATGTTGCTTCCTTACCAAATGCGGGTCACAGCAAATGAAAATCGCCCAAATTCACACAGTTTACTTAGACTGTCTGACACTGTCGCTTGCAAATAATCCTGCTATCTTATGCGTGAAAGCTTTCAGCTCGCTTGATCCGTGCAACCTGAAGCCTTTCGACAAATGACATTAGAGATTTGTGGTTTTCATGGAGGTGCCTATGAAAATTACCTCTTGAAACACGATAAACCGCCCTGTTTGGCAGAAATTTACCGACGTTTGAGAGGAATGTATTGCCCAGGTCTTCACAGTGTATGACGGTACTATGATGCCGACGTATTAGTGTAGATTACGGTTGGACAATTCATTTAGCTCTCGAGCCATGTTTCCACTCCCAGTGTTACCAACCCATTGAAACTATTTTTCTGTACACGAAGCGAAATTCCTTTGAGCGTTACATCAACACATCTTTGTCAATATAAAACTGTATGTATTCAGTTCATGTGTTACATTTGTTCATGTAGGAAATTAACAGTACTTAACATTAGTTTAAACATAAATTTAGGCTCAGCAAAACAAAATCTATTCCTAAAATCTGTTCTCTCCTGTTATTTAAAAGTTATGGGTAATTAACGTAAGTTCAATATATAAGTGTCGACACGGAATATACGTTTCTAGTGTGTTTGGTTGTGACTTTATTGTGTTGTTGCTAACTGGTCTGAATGTGTTTACGGACCTGTAGAGACCCACTGGTCATCTTTTTCGACCTTTTTTGGCGCTCTGTACTAAAGTTCGTTATTCGTATTTGAAAAATATTAGTTATTTGAAATTCTTCAATGTAAAATTGAATTCGATCCAAACATGTGCAAAAATTTAGAGCTTGAACGTGTCCTTTCATTTTTACACTGAATCGGTTTATTTTACACTATGAAATTAAGTAACATTAAACATAAGAAGGTCGTGTTCGTATTTCCTAGGTTCTACATTTGTTCAGTATTTGTATACATTTGTACTTTTCCTTGTGAGCATATATGTCTTTTATAATCTTCTGCATAGAAGGTCATGTAACATTCCGTTCTCCAGTTTTACAATCCCAATAAATATTTCTTTCCAGGACATGAAATTTCATATTCTGAAAGCGTCATTCCTTTGAGTCCTTGCCTGGCATCGACGATCAATACAGTTTATGTATAGGACAAGAAAAATTGAATTTTGGTTGGACTGTAGTGGTCTGCTTCGCATCTGCTCTTGAAGAAGACAGCCGAGTAGATTGAAAACCCTCTTGAGAGAGTTTTTTTGTATCTCTATCTAGTTACATATGAAAACGCAAGCTGCTGCTCTCTACAGGCTGTGTGCCTAGACTAGTTCAGCATGGCCACGTAGAAACACGAACTTCCAAATCCATATTACGTTACTGAGTGACTAAGGAGGAAGGAGAAGGACATTTACCAGTCGTTTGGTTAAAGGATTGTTGTGACTTCGTGTGGTTTGGTACAGACCTACCATTATTTCAGAATAACAGGCTGCCTCCGTATTGTATCATCAAGACGCAGACTTCACATCACATAATACGCTAGTCTTTGATTTTTCTTTCATTTAACGACGCCTTATCAACTGCATAAGCTATAGCGTTGAGTGTTAGGATAGTCTGAATGATTGATTGTAGTACAGAATATGCTATGACGCTCTGCACTATCCAGACATCTGTCTAAATCGCCGTTAGGTTAGCCGGCCTAACCCGATACTGCTACGAAACGTCAGGTAGGAGCCGGAACAGCTCTCCCAGTGCAGCGTCTATGCCACCTCCTGGATGACTGGGAAGCCGGCGTTGAGTTCTCGGCGGGAACAGGGATTTTTTGTTGTTGTACCACCGCGTTTACAGCACTTCTGGGGCCTCGTATCCAAATGACATACAGCGTGAAGCTAACCTCTCACTTCCATGTACGTCTGAGGTCAAAAATCCGTGGAGCTACTCCACAACATACTTACTTACTCCATGGAGCACAGTCATTCTTGAAGAAGCTAACTGATTTTCAGCTAATTAAGAAATTCTTCGCATTTTATGAAACCCGAAAGTTCACTACCCCATTTACAAATGCCCGCCACCTGTCCCTAACTCGAGCCAGCTTGATCCAGTCCATACCCCTACATCCCATTTCCTGAAGGTCCATCTTAATATTATCCTCCCAACTACACCTGCGTCTACCAAGTGGTCTCTTTCCCTCAGATGTCCTCACCAAAACCCGATATACGCGTTTCCTCTCCCCATACGCGCTACATGTCCCGCCCATCTCTTTTTCTCTATTTTATCACCCGAACAAAATTTTGTGAGGAGTACAGATAATTAAGCTCCTCATTATGTAGTTTTCTCCACTCCCTTGTTACCTCGTCCCTCTTAGACCCAAGTATTCTCCTCAACACCCTATTCTCAACACAACCACAACGAACGTTTCTCCCTCAATATGAGCGCCCAAGTTTCACACCCATACAAAACAACAGGCAAAATTATAATTCTGTATATCTTAATCTTTAAATTTTTGGATAGCAACCTGGAGGACAAACGATTCTGCACGAAATAGATAGCAAGCATTCCCTGATTTCAATATGCTGTTCATTTTTTCCTGAATAGAACATTGATATTTTAAGGTTTTCCCCAAATATTTGAAATCTTCCACCCTTTCAAACGAACTGTTATCAGTCGCTATACTGTGACATCGTCCTGCATTCTGATCTCGAGACATTACCATGTACTTAGATTTATCAGCATTTACTTTTAGTACATTCTCCTTACTATCCACTAACAAAGCTTCTGCGTTTTCCCTTTTCGTATATTATGTACGCTTACCCCCACATTTTATCATCATCACCATAAACCAGAAGCTGATGTGTACCATTTAGTTTCAAGCCATCCTGATTTACCTGAACCCTCCTAATGTCATACTCTAAAACAAAGTCGAAAAACAATGGCAATAGAGCGTCTCCTTGTTTCATACCATTCCTAATAGGAAACATGTCAGACAGATGCTTGTCTACCCGAACTCTGCTATATGTTTCAGTCAGACACATTTTTATTAGCCTTACCAGTTTCATGGGGATACCAAGCGCAGTGATAATATTATACAAGACCTCCCTCCTAACTGAATCATAAGCTTTCTTGAAATCTATAAAAAGCCGATGCACTGTTTCGTTTTATTCCCATTTTTTCTCAAGTATTTGACGAGTGCAGAATATGTGGCCAGTAGTTTACCTGTTGCGTCGAAATCCATATTGCTAATTCACAATTATTTCCTCTGCATATGGAGTTAACCTTGACAGCAGGATGTGTGATGAAATTTTTGTATGTAGTTGGCAAAAGTGATAGGCTCCTGTAATTACTAGAATCTGTTTTATCGCCATTCTTGTAGATAGGTACAATGATCGACTCCTTCCACTCCTAAGGCAATTCGTCCTTATTCCACATAGAAATAATAATTTTATAGATCTCAAAACAAATTGTTCTACCCCCTGCATTTATCAATTCTGCTGGTGTATGATCAATAACTGGTGATTTGTACATTTAAGCTTTTCAATAGCCAACTCAACCTCAAAGGCACTTGGCCCAGGATCTAGTGGTTCTGCTGTGTGTATTTCTGTCTGCCTAACATTATTAACCCCATGTACATTCAACAGCTGAGAAGAATGGTTCCTCCACCTAGCCAAAGTACTGTGGGAGTCTGCAATCAAATTACCCTTCTCATCCTTTACTATATTAGTTCTAGGATCTTAACCTTTCTTCAAGTCATTGATGCCCCTGTACAAGTCCGTTAATACCTTTTAATCTTACTGTAAGTTTCAATTTCCTCAGTTTTAGCCTTCAGATGTGCCTTCTTTTTGTTCCTGAAATGTCTTACGCTGTTTAGATAATTTACAGTGTCTTGGCTTGGATCCTGTACCCACTGCATTTTAGCCTGCTTCCTTTGATCCAAAAAATCTAAACATTCTCCATCAAACCATGGTTTATGCAGCTTCAATTCGTACAGACCGAGACTCTCTTTAGCTGGGGTTTCGATATTCTCTTTAATGTTCTCCCAAACCCTATTTATGTTCTCATCATCACTTAAGTTTTCCAAAGCTGCAAACCTGTTTGTAATCTCAGTCTGATACTGTTTCCCAAACTCCAGCTTATTTAGCTTCCTGAGATTAAGTCTCATCAAACTTCTGTGCTGTTTGTTTACTTACTGCCAATCTTTCCCTAACTTCTGCAACCACCAGATAGTGATCAGTACCACAATCAGCTCCCCTCAAACCTCGTACATCTAGTATATTCGAATGCCATCTATCAAAATGTGATCAATATGATTGTTTTATCTTCCCATCAGGAGAGGTCCAGGTATATTTACTCGTATGAATATTTCGGTGCGGGAACATCGTGCTCTTAAGAAACAGATTTTTTGATGTGGCAAAGTTTACTACACCATTATTATTACTATACAGTGTTTCGTAACAAGATACGTTTTGACGGCGAGGAGTTGTTAGCACCTCGCCCAGCCCCCAAGTTAGAGGGCCACCTCTTTTCTCTCCGCAAATTTTTATTCGATATATTCGCAGCTATCCTCAATATTAGAGGCCGTTCTAAGATCCGCAACCTGAGGATGCGACATGCAGTGGTGACAGGGACCCACGTATTACGGACTCCACCTCACTATACGTAATAGTAGCTTGGTTCTAAGGCGTAATATGTGGAACAGAGATACAACTCTACCATAACACTTATTGATGTTTAATAAATTGGATGTGAGGTGTGGAGTAGCTTCTTACGAATCAAGATAGGACCAGTGGCTGGTTCGTTTGAACGTGGTAACAAATATTCGAATTCCGGGACAGACTGGAAGTTTGTTGAAGGTGAGGGAGTGTTGTTTTTTCAACTATGATACTGTTCGAAAGAAGCTGTTAACTAGTTACGTAGGCGGAAATGCTAACTAGCACATCAGAGACAATAAATTGATTTCAATTTGCCTTAATCTTGTTTGGTGTTCAACACACAGGCCCTTATTCATTCAATCACGGCTGCCAGCTCTTTTAAGGGTCAGTCTCCAACAGCTGCATTATTCATAGCATATTACTCCCCATATTTTAGCCCTTAGCGACCTAGCAGTGTTGAAACTCTCGCATTTACATCCACAAATGCACGTAATAAAAGCCGTTAACTGAGTGCCTCGCTGAGTGCCTTAAATCAAGTCACCCTCGAGTATTGAATTAACACTTTGGTGAACTGAGGAGTTGAGACAGGCAGACAGACGAACATGCCGCCAGCCTGCCACTGTACCAATGCGCCATCTAGTGCAGAATATGAATTCTATAAAGGAGATTCCGTTTTGATAGGCTGATAGATGCGGAGCTTCTTGAACTCCATCTATATAGCAAGAGTGGCTACGTGCATATTTCGCCTTCATCTTAAATTACACGATATTTTGATGCATAGCTTAGCTGGGGGTTCCTGTGTGTATCATCGGATGACGGGGTACTTAAGCGAAAGAATGGAAACAGATGTGGAAGGACTAATTCTTGACCTAATTTGAAGCTGACATCGCACAGTGCTGTAGGCCGGAAAGACCTCAAACGGAACAGGCGGTGCCCCGAACGGGATTCACAGAAAACACCTGAGGATCCCAGGTCAGACTTCTTCAAGCTTGAGTGATCTTGCTGGGTCCTAAGCCAATGAGCCGTGCCCCCTTTTGTCAGACAAATCTCAGGGGCACTGACAACGACGAGTCAGAAAATTACGTCCACCCATCTTGTATGTTATTATGACAAAGGGAATGAATCTTCAGAAAATTTTTATACGGCTTCGTCCTAATTAACTGATTCCATAGGGACAAGCCCTACTTTACGAGCTTTTAAAGAAATATGTAGTATCTTACGGAGCTCGAATTTTCGTTGCCTTCTTCAAAATATCCCACCATTGGTCCCTATTTTGAGCAATAATTCAGTACGTATCGGCATATAATACTTTGTGAGATCCACTTTATCATTAGTCTGACATCTACTTCTAGGTCTTCAAAAGTGTTGTGATTTCCTTCATACATTCTGACGAAAATTTGTATATATTTATTTTCTTCCATCGTACTACAAGTTCCGTCCTTCTCATCCTTCTAACAATATCTAGCTAGGAGCACAAATTAGAAAACACCTGTTGGTCATTCTCTCCAGTCTCCTGTGTATTTAACCTGCAAATATTTAATACTTAACTTACATTTGTTTTATGATATTCGCTTGGAACATCAAATTCATCTTAATAATACATAAGTTATATATTCAGTTCCACCCTAACAGTAAACACAACCCTTCCCTGTTATATAGATTAACAGATTAATCTTTTCAGGGAAATATTCATTCCTTATTATGAGAATAGCAGAAAATTACGAATATAATTCATGTGCAAATACCAGGCTTGGATTGTAAATAGGTAGTACATGCAGTAACTACTGTGCTTTAAAAAGTGAATAACGTGTAAGCTTAAGCCCACTAGCATATGAAACTATTAAGAAAGTTCGCTGTACACTCGGAAGGGAACGACACTTTGACTGCCAACTCGAGTCAAATTCTTTCGGGATGAAACGAGCGGACAATAATTAGTATGGAAGTAATTTCACCTTAATACTCCCCATTCTGCCCTACTGCTTCCATTTCCCAGCTCATATCTTACGCGAAAACCCCCAAGGATGTCATTTCAATTCTTGTTATTGTTCCTAGGCTCCAAGTTATGATAATATGAAAATTACTTGAAGCTATCAACTAGGCCTCAACGAAATCCAAAAGTAACCGGAAACGAAGGGAATAGTTTCAGATGTTTTACTTGGAAAGCAAAAGAACAAGGAAATTTAATTGCATTTATCGTTGCCGTTCCGTATAAAATACACTCAGCAATCAACATACAAACGTTACTTCCTTTGTTATCATTAAAACAAGCAGACGTACCAGTTTGTGTTTTGTTCTGTCTTTCCGGATCGCTATTTCAATTGCCGTGTGAACAGCGAAGGGAAATACTAATCGTAAAATCAATGGAATGGACCAGTTAGGAAAAGCGCTCGTGGTTACGTGGATAAAATGATAATATTGAACTTGGTAGTGAAGAAATACCATACGGTACTGTGCACTGCATTCACGTAGCAAAAGATAGCATCGAGTGGTTGACTGCGAGGACTATACGTGTGATCATCTCTCAGTTTTAAAAAAGAAGTCTAATTTCTTGTCTGCTTTACGACGGTCAGTTTCTCAAGGAATTCTCTACTAAGTTAACTTCATTAATTATTGTTGTATGGGAGGTACGGCCCAATACTAATAAAGGACGTTGGCGTACTGGATGGAATATTAAAATTTTATAATTTATACAAATACATAAATATCGTGGACGGTTATAAAATTAAAAGACCAGAATGGTCGCGTCTTATTATAAGAATGAAAGATGAAAAAAATCCCAAGAAAGGCTCTTAATGGAAAGTTTTATAATACAAGACAAGTGGGAAAACCAAGAACAAGATCAGAGGACGTCGTCCGGAGGAACACATCATGTCCTAGGAGTAAGAGGATGGAAGAGACGAGCAGAAGACAGAGAAGAATGGAGGCGTCTCCCGAGGGAGGCCATAACCCAGAAGATGGATGGATGGGTGAATGGGTGGTATAGTGTGTTGTGTGGTTACATGGCTAGATACCAGATTACTCCATCGTAGGATTCTGCCGTATAATATCCAAGTACCGGGATAATTGCCACAGAGGGAAATCTTCTGAGTCATCTAATTCCTGCTAGTGGCTATGCGAATTACGCCGAGCGAGGTAGGTAAGTCAATGGACATTAGAACATAATCGGTGGTCTAAACAAAGCTTCCATGGGTATGGAAGGAGCGAAAAATTCAGCAACGATCTTAGTAAGGGAAGGAGAAATGGGACCGGGATAGCTCAGTTGGTATAGTGACTCGCTACGCAGTGGACGGTACGGGGCTCGATCTCCGGTAGGACAAGAAATTTTATCTTCACCAAAATCCATTCACACCGGCCCCGGGGCCCACCAAGCCTCCTCCAACGGGTACTGGGGCTATTCCCGGGGGTAAAGTGACCGGGGCGTGACGATGATTACCCACCGCCATCGAGCGTCGAGATTAGAACAGAATAGAACTCTACCTTTACTTTCGCTCTGCACATTTATGGCATAGTATGGGAAGATGTTTACCATTCTTTGGCAGAGGAGAGAAGGATACAAGTTTATCTGAAACAGATCGCCGGACTTGTGTACCGCTATGCCAATAAGTGAATCACAGTCAATTTAAGCTACTTGCATAACACTAAGTATGGAACACCAAAGTAAAGCAGCGAGCAGTACAGCACAGTAAAATACACTATGGTGATTCCGTCAGGATACACGTCATGTAAGCATATATTCTTAACTTCTGCACAAGATGAAAGTGAGTTGTCAGCCTCACACTTAAGCCGCTCTACGCCCAGAAAAACGTCCCCAGCGTCCACTGAGTCAGCCCCAGAGTCGGTTTGGACACTTCAGAAAAAGGATAGATTTCTGGCCTGTGCGAGCTTCCAACCCCGGATTGTATAGCCCTTAGTTTAGTCACTGTACCGAAGACGCTATTCCTGCTCTCATATTATAGTAGAGACATATAAAATAAAGTAAAATACAGTACAATAAAATACAAGAAACAGCTCAAGTACAGAGCAATACATCTAAACACAGAACAGTAATCTAAGTAACCTAAGATACAGTAAAGGGAAGTAAATTAAAGTAGAGCACAGTGCGGTAAAATACGGAACAGTACGTGAAGAACAATACAGCACAGTGGAGTAAATAAAGTAACAATGAATTAAATTACCAAAAGCGTAATATTCTTTGGACGATTCATTTTTACGGGAGGTTTTATGGTATATGCGGGCGAAAAAATTGCACCATCCAAAGCAAGTCACAGGTTACACCGCTTTCGTGGATGAAAATTAAAAACCTAGAATATGTAGGTGTAATGTGACAATTCTGGCGAGTTCTGTTTGTCATTGTCTCTAGATTCTCAAGAGACCGGTGGAAGGACCAGCTAATTTCAACAGTTCTCGATTTTTAAGGTGAATCAGCATAACAGTGCATTTTGTTTCATTATCTGGAGACTCGTGTACGACTTGCCATAAAAGTTTATTTTGGATATAATGTATTTCTCTTTCTCTAAATGTGAATGTGACATTTCTATTGGGCTTCAAGAATCGTATTAAGCGTTAGAAACACGCATAATAAGGGAAGACAGAACAAAATATGAGTAAATCAAGGCCAAGCGAAATTGATTACAAAGAAGCCGACCTAAAACGGAGCTGTCTTCAAGGTGCTGCCCGCTCTTCCTTCTGTTAAGAATAAGTTGGGAACAATGCAAAACGTTCGAGAGTAGGGAAGGTAATTTTATGAGCAGAGGACTGTTCCCGTCATGAAAATAATTCTTTTTTTTTTTTAAGATTTCAGATTTCCAAAAGAATACCTTTTTGTTGGAAGGTCAGCAGTCTTCGCTCGTTTGTTCTTCTGCTAAGAGTGGCTTGGAAGATGAATAGCAGTATGGAGTACTGATGGAGTGATAATGACAGGGGATACCACAGTACTCCGAGCGAAGTCTGTCCCAACGCCACTATGTCCACTGCAAATCCCATAGTCCACGTGGGATTAACCCTGGGCCGCCGCGGTGAGATGCCGGCTGCTAACCGCACAACGCGCGTAAAAAGCGTATAAATATTTGGTTCCCACCGTGCAGTCCATTGTAACGATCAGCCGTTTGATCCTATAGAGGGAATATGAGATCCTCAGTACCAGAATCATGCGGAAAACTTAAAGGCAAAATTGGGATTATTACGGAGTTTTATTCTGACAATAAAACAAGTGGTACATATATTATGGTAAATATAGTGCTTAATGGGATTAAAGTAAATGCTCCTACACGTATGCCCATTTGTCTATGATTTACGACAAGTCCTAAGGGTAATATGTGAGTTGCTGGTTACAGTGTTTTCTCAGAAATTCTACCTCATTACGTGACATAGTCTGAAACGTGTTGGTCTGTGGGAAGAAATAGACGTGGCGGTAAATGTGAGAGTGAGATAGAAAGGAATTCACCTGGAGAACCATAACTAAGAACATTTTCAAATTTTAGCAAAGAGATTAGGCGTGTTGGGAAATAATTTTGGAAGCAAGTGCTCAAAATCAGCCGAGTTGCTTTGTTGTGGTTTCGTGCTACTGTGACGTTTCTGGCCGTGGGGACGTATAAAAACATACGATATACACGTGCTGCTTTAAAGAATCGGTGTAGCTGAACAAGGAATTGAGTTCAAATACTGTTCAGACGACAGCTTAGCCTTAAAATCATGGGGTTCAGGCGGATAAAATATCTTTCGAACGATGTGGGTCGCGGTCAGGACCAGCGGCACAAAGCGATAACGAGGAATTTATTTCGCTTATGAATGTCCAGGTAACAAAAAATTTTCCATCTTGTGTTAATTAACTAAACTAACTACGGCTTTGTTATAACCCAGACGATTACAAACCAGAGACATGTTGCGTAGGCTTGGGTTCATTTCCAGGTTGTGTGATTTGTGGTGAAGGACGATGAAGAGTTGAAAGTTTTTGTTAGAAGCATTTTGGTCTTTGTCGACCAGTTATCATTCCACAGTGCTGCAAACTCACATTTCGGGCAACAGTGTCAAGAAAATCTCGCCTCTCTGCTCCCTGTCAAATGTAACACCATGCAGCCTACGTTTCCTGACAAGCTGATGGTCGCTCGAATAGTCAAGAAATTTCCCTCACTGTGTACAACCGCAAATAAAAACGATAAACGACCAAACAATGGAAAGAAAGAAAAGAGAAAATTAAATATAAATAATGAATAAGCACTATAAGGAGAGTGGATTGCTCAGTTGGTGCAGTGACTGTACTACGGGATTGGGACCGAAGGATCGGGTTTCGATTTGCTGCTTGGGCAAGAGATATCGTTTGCCTTCAAAGTATCCAAACTGGCTGTGGGACTCACCCAGTCTCCTATTCAGTGGGTATCAGAAGTTTTTTCTGCGGGAATTAAAGCGTCCGGGTTATGAAGCTAACAAATCGCCTACATCTAATGCCGAGATTAAAATGTGCGGAGCTAAATCTCCGTCCCCAATGCGCCTTCATGGCGTGGTGCTGAATTGATCACAGGTTTAACGTCACAGTAATCTCTTGCGGAACAAGTAAGGCAATAAACTAAATTACAAGACTGGGCGGTAAGAAATTGTGTGGTGCTTGTGTCCTATATGTCGCAGGAAGTTTTGTCTTTTGACCTTCATAACTGCATAAATTATTTCAATTACTTGTACTGGCTTCAGAATAATCATCGTATTCTTGGTCATCCAAATTCTCTTCTCTTCTCCGACTGTATTGAAGGCCTATTTTCGAATTTTCTTTAGTGTGAATTTTATCTCTTTTGATACGAATCATTAATGCATAGGAATATACACTGTGCACTACTTTTATATAGATGTAAGTAAAACTAAGATTGACCCTTCAGTTCATTATGAGTGTCAGCCGTGTTGTGGAGGTAAATCTCTAGTCTCTCTTACCCTTCGGCATATGGTGAATTTAGATGTTCATGTTCATGACTCTTAACATCCAGGCAAAGAGCCCCTCTGCCTTTGGAATATTAAGCTACTTATGAATATAAAAGAATCTGTGTGAAACGAGAACATGATCGGATCGCTTTTGTTTTCTGTAGTTTACTATACAAGCAAGTTTTAATGTGTAAAGAAAAGTTTAGGAAGTTTCGTTTTACCAAATTCGTTATAAGGTGTGGCGGGCCATCATAAAAACAATTTTATATCAACGCTATATTTTATGTGGAAAACATGTTACAATGTAAATTATGGGACGTCACCGCAAGTAACCTCTCTGAGTAATTCTGAAGAATATCAGGGGGCGCTTAAAGTGAGGAGGAGAGAAAGGGAACGATCAGTTTGAGGAATTGCAAATAACAGAACGTTAAATAAAGACGTCTGGTTTATGTCATTAAAGAATTACGATCTTAAATATTTTGGACACATCCCTTTAGACAAATGGACAACAACGACAGAAATCACAGGACTGATAATTGTGACGCCAGCGGACAAGTATTGAAAATAAAGGCTACAATATGAAATGTTCAAAAAATTGATCGCAGTGCTACTAACAAAGAGATAACGGTAAAGTAGTCAGTATGCTTAATTCATCATCACACCATGAATACACGAGGGAGCTGAAGTATACATCCATGAAATCTGAACCTCGACACTACTGGGGGGGTGAGTGAATAGTTCCGACCGCTGTAGCGCCCACGACAAGCTCCTCGTTCCTCATTGCGCAAAAGGCTGGATATGCCCCAGAGAGGGTCTGCACGATTCAGAAAAGAGAGAAATGACTTGCTTTTGCTAGGAAACGGAGCCAGTCTCTTCGGTCGTCCAGCCTGTAGTCTAGTAACTATGACTAATGAGCTATTCTCTTCAGGATATTTCCTCGATTTCAGCGTCGCTTTGCAGTAGGAAGCATGCCTACTTTTTATTGGGAAGAACGTGCTTCAAAGTTGATGTGTGGTTGACCGTGCATCGTAGTTCAATGTGGAATAGGAAACCAACTAGTTGTCACTTAGTATTATAATGTATTTCTCCTTTATAAGTTGCTCTTTATAAGTAGCGCAACACGTTTCGGACCACCTTGTGCCCATCTTCGGGAGCTGAAGACTTAGTGGTATTTTTTCACGTGTGGTGTAGTGCCGTGGCTGTGTAGGTAGTCAGATCCGGTTGGCTGGTTGTGTTTCCATTGGGAAGTACGTAGCACAGGTTGGCTGGTTGTGTGTCTATTGGTAAGTACGTAGCACAACGTGTTACGTACTTTCCAATGGACACACAACCAGCCAACCGGATCTGACTGCCTACACAGTCACGGCACTACACCACACGTGAAAAAATACCACTAAGTCGTCAGCTCCTGAAGATGGACACAAGGTGGCCCGAAACGTGTTGCGCTACTTATAAAGAGCAACTTATAAAGGAAAAATAAATTATAATACTAAGTGACATCTAGTTGGTTTCCTATTCTACATTGAACGTGCTTCAAATCTCGGTCCAGATACGAATTATCCTGGCTGAGTACTTGAATGGTAGTTCTGTCCCTCCAGACAGTCAGGACTACATCCCCAGATAATTCTACGACCATTTATTTCCTCATACTTCCTAATTTATTATTCACTGAAAAGGTGAAGTTGGCCCTTTTGTATGCCATTAGGATATATTGAAGGGGGATGGAGATTTATGGCCATTCTTTCTTAACCTCAGAGCTAAATGGAAGTGAGTGGTGAGCTTCACGCACGGACCGCTTTACTCCAGTAGTCACTGAACAGAAGGCTGGATTGTCTCTAGAGGCGGTCTGGAGGCTTCGCAAAACAAGAAAGTTACATGCCACCAGTTTCTGAAGTATCCAGTCCTCAACCTTGTCGAAATATCGACCGAGCTGTACCGGCTTCCTGTTAGTCACAATTAATCCTGTAGGTCCAAGATAGATGGCAGTCTGCCCAATATACAGTCTTAAGATCAAGACTACGTGAATAAGTAATCGAATTGATACCTTATTTTTTGGGTGAGAAGCAACTGTTACCCTCGCCAGTTGGTATCACGGAAATAAATCTATAATCACGAATTTTCATTCGTCATCTAAATTATTTGTTTCGTTAAATAGGCTTTTCCCAACAAAATATTGCCCTATTTCTTGTTCCTGCACACGTTTTATCTACAGTTCTGTAATCATAAAAAATCCTATGTTGTTATTGTACTGCCTGACCAAAGAAATGAAGAACCATAATAGTAAATTGTAAATTCGGCCCATCCTCTTCTGCCCTGTAAGTATAATGATGTATATTTAATATGCCTAACTTAACAGCATTGCATTGTTTTGGGGTATGACTCTTCTAGCTTCAGACGTATATTTAGAAACATGTTGAAGGGCTTGGTATCTCCATTTTCTACCCTGAACATGGCGATTGCAGGTTCTTCCGAAACATGTACACCTGTCTACAAAACTACACGACGTCGCGTCTCAAGAGATCCCAAACTGAAAAATCACCTCCCCGGGAAAATAAAATGTTAAGTATCGTACGTTCCGACGTATTACTGCTTACATCTACCGTGAAAATATACTGTCTGGGGAATCGTTACACTCCAGAATTACGTTAAAGGTTTGCGTGTGAACCTGTAAAATAAATTACAGTCTAAGTCACAACTATGCAGCAACCAAATGCGCCTCTGACAGGCAAACACTTCCAGCAACTTGCAAGAAATGTTCCGTATCCACCCATATAAAATACTAGGAATACATTGTATGTGTATCAGAAAGTGTAATTTTCTCCACCTCCCAGAACTTCTTGTCGTATTATTTCTGTGTAAAACCGAACCTGCAATTTTGACTTATGATATTTTGTATTTCTTCGTAATGACAGAGAAGTCACATGACTTTATTTCTTTCTTATGTTTTCCTTTTATAATCACATAATTATTTTACATGTTTTCCGAATCGGTACCATACTTGCTTCGTATTCGCGAAGATCTGAGTTTGTATCTCGGCACGATAAACTGGTAAGCAGGCTGAGTGCCTTGTTTTCCTGGTTTCTGGCACGCAAACTCCACGACAGAACCTCCAATTATGTCACGACAGCTTCACTCCACATACTGACTAGTCCATCATTAATCATTTTATCATTCGACACTCTAAGGTGCGTGATCTTTGCGGATTTTGTGACACTTGCTAGACAAACATTTTTTGTAAAGTGTGACCGTGAACCGTGCACATAAGTGTGACAGTCAACCGTGCACATGAGTGTGACAATGGACCGTGCACATAAGTGTGACAGTGAACCGTGCACATAAGTGTGACAGTCAACCGTGCACATAAGTGTGACAGTCAACCGTGCACATGAGTGTGACAGTGGACCGTGCACATAAGTGTGACAATGAACCGTGGACATAAGTGTGACAGTCAACCGTGCACATATGTGTGACAGTCAACCGTGCACTTGAGTGTGACAATGGACCGTGCACATAAGTTGACAGTGAACCGTGCACATAAGTGTGAGTCAACCGTGCACATAAGTATGACAGTCAACCGTGTACATGAGTGTGACAGTGAACCGTGCACATAAGCGTGATAGTGAGCCGTGCACATAAGTGTGATGGTGAACCGTGGACATAAGTGTGACAGTGGACCGTGCACATAAATGTGACCGTGAACCGTGCACATAAGAGGAACCGCTCAGAAAAGCATGACATGAGCACAAATGCGTTCCAAGAGAAAGACAGCTTGGCATTTCTTCGTACTGTAAAGGAAATGGCAAAGATAAGCAAAGCATGGCCTTTGTGGTTTCTCCAATGACATAATCGTGGAGAATTTTCAGCTTCGCAAATACGTCATTGACGAGCTTCAACAAGACAGGTACTACTTAAGAATTTCCTTGGTTTATAGTCATCGTAATGCAAATAGAAAACTCACTGCTGCATCCGAAGTATTTCCCTGGGATGGGAATTCTCATGTCCATCTGATAAATGCAGCTCGTCCCAATGCATGTCGCTCTGACAGGATGCATCTTGTGCCACACGACACGTCTCAACAAATATCAGTATGACAGAATGATTTTATAATGGAAGTGAACTATGTTTAGTTTAAGGTGATACGTGAATATTAAACACAGATTGCCCGATAAGTCCAGAAACAAACATATGACAAAATGAGTTATTCGTGATTTTGAGATGCCTAAGGTATGGCTGAGTAAGGAAGAGAGTAATCCAGCTAATCCTGCTTGTGGTCAGTCGGAATCATAGAGATGTCGCTAAAGGTTTTAGCAGGTTGGACCTGGATCGCGTGCGGAACACACCAAAACGTGACGACACAGTGGTAGCAGATTTCAGGAAAAAACGGAATTCGTCGACAAAAAAACACGCAGAGGATTTCCGACGACACCCGCCAACGACCGCGCATTGATCACATTCCGTGAATACAAACCATTTTTATCATTTTTTATTATTGCTCCAGACTTATGGGACATAATGCATATTTAAATAACTTTCATTGTTCAAATGTTTGACGAATTCCTGAATGTAGTCTGTGACACATATCGTTCAGAGTTCGAAGTAGTGGGAGAGATACAAACAAATATGTAACACGTGTGTGTGTGTGTGTGTGTGTGTGGTCACGTTATAAAGAAACATGCGAGTGCTGGTGCTAAATGTCATCCTATTGTGTTACCCCCCGGACATGGATGTTCAAAGCACAAATTAAAAGCAAAGTAATAAACAAACACTGCAAAGAACATATTAATGTACAATATAAAAGTGTCTCTATATAGGCCTAGACACGCCTTTAACAGCCCAACAATTTCCAGACAATATGCTCATGAAGGTGGTAAGGTTGTCAGCTCTACCCACCGACCGCTTTTACCGCAGAAAATATCCCTGGTACTCGTTTCGGTTAGTGGCTGAAGGATTAAATCAATGAAAAATCCCTAGGACCCTATCTGAAATCGAAACCGCAACCTTTTGGCTTGTAGCGCAGTGCCTTAACCAGCTGCGCCGAAGCCTACACCGCCTATTGATGTACAATTCTGTATTTTTCGGGATGAACTGTTTAGACTGAGAAGGCGCCTGGTCGTGCCGAACAGGCTTTACAGTAACAAGACGTGAGACATTCATCTTTCCCTGTTTTCCGAAATTCAGAGACCAGACGGAGCGGTAAGCGCTGTGGTTTCTTAATTACTTTTCGCGCTCCATCTCCCATCCCACTGACACCTGCACACTCTGCGGCCATTCATACTTGAACCATTACTCTAATTAACATTATTACAATTACGTTTCTTTGTGCCCACGGAACCTGAATAGCGTAACGGTCATGAAACAACCATCTATCGTAACCCACGCAATTCGTCAACGTGATATGCCCGCATTACCAGACAGATGGGTTACAGACACACCGTCTTTCAAAATGTTGTGTCCACAAAAAATTGCGTCTTCTTATAAAATGTAAAGGTAAAATTAACCCTGGAACAGGCCACGAAGGCCCAGAGATGGAGTAAATATATAACATTACTCTTTCTTTAACCTCTGCGCTAGATTGGGGTTGGTGGTCATCGCCACGCCCCGGTCGCTTTAACCCTGGGAATGACCCGGTACCCGTTGTATATGAGGCTGGGTAGCCCCAAGGTCGGTTGGGACGAGTGTGGAAACTATCGCCTACACCGGGATTCGATCCCCGGACCGCCGAGTCCGTAGCGAGTTGCTATGCCAACTACTTTCGTAAAAGAGTAACTTGTTGTGATGTTGTTCTGTTAAGGATCTGTCAAGTTTTTTTTTTTTGTCTCGTATGGAACTGTGTATCTGTAAGTTACAACAAATTGCTGTTTCATGAGCGACTAGCGACTAGAGCACGCATGTAGATGTCAGCCTGGTCGCTGGCTTCACAGAGATTGTGTTGCTTATGCTTTCAGCTATTGTGCACCGAAAATTGCTGTATCCGAAAACCTGACGCCATGTATTTCGTAAATTATGCCGACGTTTCGGAGGAACATCCTGTCTCGCTGTTTGACGTGTAAGAGGAGATGTATAAAGTCTCTTGTACGCTGACGATAGAGACAGTTTCTCCGAAACTTCGGAAAATTTCTATCATACTGCACGGCGTCACATCCCGATACACAGAATTAGTCACCGATGTGACAGCTTCAAAAGTCTCATTCAAAACAAAACGTCTCTTCAGCTGCTGGAGAAATTACATGAATTTTATAACCAAACCCTAGCCCATACGTTCGAAATTCACCAAACAAACCGTCATTATAACAAGACATTAGACCCGTCAGTCCAATTCATAAACAAACACACTGTGTCTAAAATTGAAAACAATTTGCGAAATTAGAGTCTGTTTCAACGGTGTTAATAAACATTTAATTTTCCTGGGATGTTACGCCACTTTGACCGGTAAATAATTTTGGTGCTTCGGGTGAGCTCAATGCTTCCATCTTCAGGGTCGGTTACGCTTTATCGGTCGACACATCCTAACATCCAGTAAGATATGAATCTTAAAAATGTCATTTACGTAACCAAAAACTAGCTGGATGTTGTTTTATCACTATTTCATTTCCAATGCTAAGCGCAGCATAAAATAGCGAGAAGGAGAAATATTCCGTCATTAGAGCGCGTTTAGCAGGATCAGTAACCTATACTTTTGCAAGTTAATTGTGCTTTAGGCTATTCCCATGTAAGTAGTAAATGTTGGATCAAATAGAAGTTCTGGCTTGCTTCCCGCTGTCAGAATAAAAAAAAAATATGTAAAGGTACATCAGTCCCATTACAGGCCTGGAGTGGCTCAGAGGGTTCCAGGAAGTTAAGGTTCCCAGATATCATGACAACGGCACAGGATGGTGGTAAATTTGTCAGCCTTACGCGCCGGCCGCCCTTACCCCCAGAAAATGCTCCTGGTACTCATTTCTGTTAGAGACTGAGTCGACCCCAGGGCCATAGTGCGATCGGAAGGATTTTATGTCAAAGAAAAATTCCAGTGACACCAGCTTGGATCAAACCAGCGACCTTCGATTTGTAGCACAGCACCTTAACCACTGTGCTACCGCGGTCCCAAAAAAAAGGGGGGGAAATGTAAAAAATGTTTGGCTTGAAATCAGCTTTGTTCTTTGTGTCGCACATACACTATATAGCCTCTTACACTCTCGCAGGAGATACAGAAGTGGGTACATTCACCACTAGACTAGGTGTCCGAAATTGGTGCAGTCTTTGATGTATTATTTCACGTAGCACTGCCGAATATTACACTTGCATTTCCACATTATGTGACTTCTAGATCAGCATTCCGCACCGGGCTAGATTCAAGAGCATAATTAAACTCTGAAACAGAAGGCACGTTATTAATGCCAACTGAAAGCACAACATCTTCTATGTAAATTCATTTGATGAGTATCTTTCGGTGCTTGTGCACAAATGTCAGGCAGAAAAACAATGCCATTTGCTCGAAAGACAAACTACTGTTATCACATTGATATCTATGGTTTGAATTCTCTAACTTATACGCCATGAACATAAATATATTATGTAAGTACAATATTTACAGTTGTGCCTTTCAAGGAACCGGCATAACTTGTTTTTTCCTTGATGTTGTTGCACAAACACCCGAAATATTTAGGAGATAAGCTTCAAATGTGTATATATAATAGATATTTTGCATTTAGTTGGCATTAAAAATTGTCTGATGTGATACAGAATGCACGGAATAGACTTTAAACTAATCTGAAACAGAAGGCAGAATATCACCTTGAAAACAGTTACACCTCCCTATAATGGAGATCACCTCCACCAAAATAGCTAATTCATCTGGCGGTTCCTTTCACTGTAATGAAGTTGTGGCGTTCCATGAGAGAGCGTAGTTCTCATGTGGTCTGAAACGAGCACTTTCACTGTTGAAATCGCGGTTTGCCCCTCATCAATATCGATGTTTAACAGCTTAATGAAGATTCCCTAATTAAAATAACTGAATACGCGCTCTTGGGGAATTTTTTATTGACATAATTCTTCCGCCCGCACTATGGTCCTGGGGTTGACACAGTCTCTAACAGAAATGAGTACCAGGAATCTTTCCTCATGGTAAAGGCAGCCGGTGCATAAGGCTGACAATCTTACCACCTTCATGTGCCGATTGTCTTGAAATCTGGGACCCACAACCCCCTGGAACCCTCTGGGCCTGTCCAGGCCTGTAACGGGATTGCTTTGCCTTGCTTTATCTGTGTATGCTACAGTTCCACATCAACTTGTTAAGTGTTGGAAGCGATACAAAAATCCTGTCCAGCACTCGCATTGCTAGCTTTTTCCCAACGGTTATGATTCCGAATTTCAAGGCATAATTGGCAGAAGCACTTCTGTCCCCATTATAGTTTCACAATTTTGACATGTTGTGTACAGTAATCTACTACACTGTCATACCTGCCATTTCGTTATACTTACTGCAGTTTACTGGCTGCAATACTGTGCAGATTCGATACGCTTGTTGTCATCTGTAGTTTCGGTATACCTTATACCATCGCCGTCCAATTTTTAATGGCAAAGGGCCACGCCCGTTATTGCGGGCTGGCTCGCGGCCCGCAAGTGGAAAAATAGCAACAAGTGGTACTCACAACCGCCTAAATTATTACATAACTCTTATAGTACAAACATAATTTTAAAATGTAGCTGCGGGCCACATAATAAAACGTGGCGGTCCGCGTGCCACTCACTTGCCACGGGTTTGTTTTCAGTGGCCAGATGCCATCTTGGCTTTCGCCTTCAGTAAACAGAGGTTATCTTAATGGGTGTCTTCAGTGATCAGAGGCTTTCTTAGTGTTAGTCTTCAGTGATCAGAGGCCATCTCTATATTTGTCCTCACTGACCAGATGGCATCTTGGTGCCTGTATTCAGTTGCCTGACACATACTCATAATATTTTCAATAGAGTTAGTTTTTTTTTAACGTTATTCTTTCTTGCGTTTTGAAGAAAGACAAGAAGAATTCTAGAACACATTTTATAGTGAAGCAAGCCTAGAATTTGAAAAAAATAGAATTTGGTGTTAACGTGGCAGCTGTTCACATGTATGGAGTGAGGAAGTGGGCGAAGAATCAAACGTTTATTGTCTACAGATTGATCCAACAATATTCATAAACGACGGTTCAAAATACTTGTACAGTCAAGGTACGTTCCGACGTATTGGTCTGTGGCGTCCACCACCGTCAGCAGAGAACACAAATCCACACTTTCCAAGTATCTATTCATAGGAAGTGAGCCGTACTCGGCTCATAGCTGTCGCTTTGCGGAATTCAGAATTCTAGAACGTTCCTTTTCCGTTAGGTTGCGTACACACCAACAGAGTCGAGTCGAGTCCAATCCAGTCCAGTCAGACTCACAAAGATGATCTGTGCTCACAAAGACGTGGCAGTGACTCTGTGGCTTACTTACAATGGCAGCCGCGGCAGTGCGTACACACCAGCAGAGTCGAGTCGAGTCGAGTCACACGAGTCTTGCTGAGTCATGAATCTTGATGCCACATGTTCCATTTTCGTCAGACTCTAGTGATCTGGCGTGACGGCTGCTATCTTGAAGAAGAAATGGATATGGAAAAGCTTATTCTCTTAGTTAAGGACCACGAGGCAATTTACGACGCCTCGCGTTGTGAACACTGGAACCGCGTCTTACATTGATGATGATGTTCATAACAACAAAACCAAGAGCACCACTAACAACAGTAATCATGTTCTTTTTGTTATTAGGCCTTCTATTTATAGTTTGTATACGTTATTTTTGGCGTAGTAGAGAGTGACAACCGACTTGCAACTGGCTTCAAATTAAAGATAGTGTAATGTGTTTGTAGTGTATCATCATCATCATCGTCATCATCATCATCATCGTTTTAATCAAGGGATAGGTGAAAGACGGAAGTAATAAAAGTAACGGAATGTGCTACTTCAAATATTTTCTTTACTACAAGTTAATTATATTCAGATTACGTTCGTGGCTTCGGGGGGAAAGCTTCATCCCCTACAAAGTACTGTGGGATACTTATGCTTGTACATGGAATATTTCTAATTGGAGGAACATTTAGGTCACCAGAACTAAACGCCTTTCCAAAATTTGAGTTACTAAAAACACTACTATCATTGTCACGTCCGTGGGCTCCTACATCAATTAGTGTGAAGCAGCAGTTTGCGTCAGCCACACCTAACACGTTCATCGAGTGAAAGCTTTTGTAATTAAAATACAAAGATCCTGCGTTTGGTGGGCATTTGACGAGGCAGTGTTTCCCGTCTATACTTCCTATGCAATTAGGCATTTTACAAATTTCGTTGAACTCATCCGCAATTCGCAGCCATATTTCCGAAGTAGGGACTGTTTTA
>Ga0123357_10001763_pt1 | contig 23407 bp, 18 predicted proteins | sample TergutEmb28metaG_FD_89873 | JGI IMG/M metagenome (GOLD analysis project Ga0123357, IMG submission 89873) | Embiratermes neotenicus P4 segment gut microbial communities from Petit-Saut dam, French Guiana - Emb289 P4 | ecosystem: Host-associated > Arthropoda: Insects > Digestive system > Gut ... | reverse complement strand
CATTCACCTGCCTATGAAGATGGAACCGGTAGTGAGTTCCGAAACGTCGGCAATTAAATCTCAGACGCCGGGGAATTACCCAAAAAGGAATAAATTACATTTATGAAGTTAACAGCAGATACAATTCAGGGAACACTTACTATCATTCACTTCAGATTTTCTCATCTTCCCATCCTACTACCTAAAAACCTAAATATTACAATACTTTTCTGTTGGTATTTGTATACATTACTGTATTATTTACATGTTCATACAACTGTTCACTTCAATCTGATAAAAATCTAATTTGATTTGTAAGATTTCAGGTTCTAATGGTGGCGTCAACAGAGATTAAGTCTTCTGGGATATAATGCTGTATCTATTAGTCAGCCTTTTTCAGCATTCTGGAGAAGCTTCTTGTATCCATCATGCTCTAAGAATTCCAAGCAGAGCTACTCTTGGACTGCTAGGACCCCTAAGATTGACCTGTCCCAATTTCAGCATCTTGTCGTGCATATCTGGGAATGACCATCGGGGAAGTTACCTGGTATTCAAATGACATTTTGGCATGATCATAGAAATTTTTTTTCTCAGATAAATATTAGTGATTTATGTGCAAGATCCTCTGGAGATGTAAAGGTAAAGCAGTCCCATTACAGGCCTGGAGTGGCCCAGAGGGTTCCAGGAAGTTAAGGTTCCCAGATTTCATGACAACGGCACAGGATGGTGTTAAGCTGTCAGCCTTACACACTGACTGCCTTTACCCGCAGGAAATGCTCCTGGTACTCATTTTTGTTACAGGCTGAGTGGACCCCAGGGCCATAGTGTGATCGGAAGGATTTCATGTCAATGAAAAATTCCAATGACATCAGCTGGGATCGAACCAGTAACCTTCCAATTCGTAGCACAGCACCTTAACCACTGTGCCACTGCAGTCCCCCCTCTGGAGATGTGCTGGAAAAAAGTCTTCATGTAATATCATTTTTTTGTTGTCTAATTTTAACTAAAAGTTGATTTTCTCAATATGTTGTAAAGTTTTCCAGTAACAAATTTAAGGAAAATACATGTGGCAGGTTTTTGAGCTATTATATTTGCACAGATGGACAGACTAACAAAGTGAAGTTAATAGGTTCATTTTTGTAATGTTTTGTTATGAGGGCACCAAAAACTACCACAATGGGGTTTTCAATAGCCGCCGCCATCTAGTGTTGAGGTTAAGGAAAGAGAACAGCTACTCCCCCTCTGGGCCTCTGTGGCATGTTGGATGGGTTTTTCAAAATGTAAACAATTACACTTTGATTATTCCACCCAGACTTGACACCATGGAGAATTATGGTGTTAGATGTACTCACCGCCCTCAAACTTCAGGGTTGTTCAAGAAAGCAGTGGTACCAACACAAAACCTCCAATGTTGATGTCAATAGTGCCACACAAAAGGTGAAACAGCACTCCACGAAAGCAATAATATGTGACACGATAAAAGTAATGATGTGTTATATTTTATACTTCATATATTTCTACTATGTATACAGCACAAGTGCATAACTACAAGTTTGTGGTACATGAATTAAACTCACAAATTTCATGCCTCTGTCAAAGACAATGTCTACCACTACCACAGCTGACGAATGTTGTAAAGAAGCACAGTGTCATTTAAAATACTTGGCAAATTTTAAAACTGATAGTTGGGAGAGGAGGGAGTAAAATGGAAGAATTTTTACATACAACTAACTAAAATCAAAACATGTCAAACATAACAAGTGAAATGGAAGAGAACTGAATCGTATTCCTCTGGTGTACCAACTCGTGCAATGTCTCCCTCCTCTCACACCTCACGCTTGTCTCCCACCCATATATTTGCTTCTCAAAGTAGCACTGGTTCTGTTGTGAAAACACCAATGCATTCACTTACATTCAATATTAAACCTTGTTCTCAAAAGATCTGTATGGCACTTGGAGAAGGTAGTTTCAATGTCAGTACAAGATTAACAAAACATTTTCTTCTCATCCAAATTTACAGCACTTTGAAACTGGATGGAGCACATAATAATAGCTGTAGTTATATTACTTGATTTTAAACATTTTCCAGTACTTCAAATGTCAAAAATGATAACACCAAACATACTTAATGATTCTGTGTGACTGACACACTCTGAACAAGACACATAATCTTGGTCAATAATTTCTTTTTTTTTTCATGTTCATTACAAAAGAAAACTCAAAACATATTCATGTATTTACCACAATTTGAAAATGTTAGTCACTTTCTTCAACTAAAAATTCCAATATACCAACATTTAATATGTAATACCTTCCAAAAATACAATAAAAATACACGACATTGCATAAAGTTGACACTTAGAAATTTCTGCTCAAAAGCAGTACACACTTAAGGATATTTACATACTGACAGGGAACACCAAATAAAGCAACAGTCTTGTCTGGGAACTCAGATCTTTAAAAAGTTGGTACCTCAAATCTCATTAGCTTGACAACATGACCCATTCATACATAAATTTGATTCATGGATATGCAAAATGCAACTGTTACAGCCATATCAATGCCTGCACATTCTGAATGACCCACACACACTTAAGGCCATGACCTTCAAGTTTTAAATTTGATTTTGCGTTATATGCAAAGCATGATGGCAGTAATCCTCTTCATACAGACATCTTATTATAGGATGCATATAGGACACAAATGGAATAGAAATGTAAAAACAACCCCAAGAAACATGGCATGGAATACTATAGCTGCACACCATTTTGATTTGGCAAGAACTCCAGATCATGTTTTCTCTGGCATCACCACTACAATATACAATTCGAACACCCGCAGGTTTCGCTAATCTCTCCCGTGTTCAGAGCACAAGATCAAATAGTTACCTCTGTAATTTTTATACTGGTTATAATAAAAACACCTATATTTATATATATGTATATATGTACAACGATAACTTCATACGTAAGCACGCATCCCAACATGTACACATATATACTACATTCACGCAATGATTTGGACAATATATGCAGAAAAAAAAAGGAGTACGATAATTCACTAAGAATTTTTCACAAGACATTCAAGACCAATAATTTCTATATGTATATCAATCCAAAACAATTATTAAAACAGAAATAAGGAGATTCGATTAACTAGGGGTGCTGTCTGTGTGATAAATGGGATTTAGCACATTGCATATGTAGGCCTTCCTTCACTGGGGAGTAATTTAATTCGAGACAATTAGGCCTCGCAACATCTGTGGGGACAATGTTCTTCCCTGCTGCTAACCCACTGGTACACACTGTCACTCAGGCTGCACACAATGTTCTTCCCTGCTGCTAACAACCACTTGTACACACTGTCACTCAGGCAGCACACACGTTCACCCTGCTGCCTGTCAGCTTAACTTAATTGACCATGAGTGTATGTGACTCCATTGGAGCCGCTGAGTCGTAAAGAGTATCCGTGTCTTGTGTTGGCTCACCCTGAAGCTGACACTGGTTTGTCAATGTGCCAGCACCGCAGTCACAGAAGAACCTGCAACGGATCATCGGAACAAAGAATAAAACAGAAGAACCTGCAACGGATCATCGGAACAAAGAATAAAACAATATTTATGTAACTCCAGTTCATCCAGGTATGTGATCATAAACCTCCCAACACAAAGCTTTGCAATCTTAAAGTTATTAGAAGCAATGACAAACTGTGTAAACAATATACTTTTAACATCAGTGCATTTGTTGGTTTTACTGTGTGCAAAGATTTGCACTTATGAAAAGGAAAGCTGGCTGGAACTCCTGATGCGGCACATGACTTAACCCTTACTCTTGTGGTATGTGTGGTGGTCTGTCGAAGGCGCTCACAGCAATGTGAAAACAATAATCTCAATAAACCAAAGCTATTTCTACATATTTTACAAAATGTAGATGCAAGAGCTTATCGTGTGGGAAAAACAGACATGTTTGAGGGATAGCACAATGAATTCTAGGCTGAATCAATACAAAATGTGAAGTCTGTGATTCCATGTAATGCATTTCCCAGACTGATAAAATTTATGAACTCAGACCAGATATTTCAAAATTTACTACACACTTTACTGTTACAGTACATTAAAATTCTTCCCACAATTTGCTCAGTCTAAACATGCATCATGCTGACCACAAAATAAAGTGTTTGAAATACAGGCATCTCAGTTTTTTGGATCAGTCAGGGCAGCTCGGTAGGCTTGGACAACTGGGGGGGGCAGCTTTCTAGCAGCAGTAGAATGTTCATTCTATGGTCCTCGGGTTCATCCTGTCTCCTATCCTGTGCGCACTAGGGGACATACGTGATGTGTGTGAAGACGACGATTCACCTGCACCTCATGTTGCAGTTAATGCATGCAGCTTTTTCTTCACACACAGTCAACTCACCTTTTATTTTATGCCAGTGGCCAAGCTCTGAAGCACTGGTCACAATATGCCCTAGTTATGTATGGTATGTATTTAGAAGACAGCAACGCACGTACACACTGCATGTAATTTTATAAAGAATTACATTTTTGCTCCTTTGACACTCGAAAATCAAGAACAGTCCCAAGTTTCATTACTAAGAATTTACTACTGGAGACACAAAGGCATTAACCTTCACAAAATATTTTATTAGTGATGGCAATGGTATTATTTATGTCTATATATTCTTCTTTCCCAGCATACTGTTGCAAAGGCTGGTGACACACCAATGAAAGTATAGACACTTCCCTGAAGATATCTGAAATGTGTCCTAGCGGTTTCTTTTTTTAATCCACAACCTGTGACACTGGTCTCATTTACTTTCTGAGGGTAAAGGTTCACTGTGTCATGTTGCCAGGTGAGGTGGCTGGTATCACTGTTCGCAGCCATTCAGGTTCTAAAATGTGTTAGGCCACTTTTTATTTTCAAATTCACAGGCATTCACTTTGGTGTAAAATAGGAACTACATCACCAGAGTAATGGCAATAAATGACTCTAAGAATGAAACAAGAGGCTGTACTTTTCAACCAGTTATCAGTGCCTGCCTGTTCAGTTGGGAATAGTCACATAAGCAAAATATGTTAAGGCTGAACGGAAGCATTTTGTTATCAGCATAAAAATGTACGGAAAAAATGTCTTCAAAGATCTGTTGCGCTAAATCCACTACCATGCCCTTATTTTAAAAGGAAACTTGATTACATGCAACAAAACAATTGTGAATGAATGTAAACAAAGTTGTGCAAATAGACTAATTACATTAAAACCTTGCACACAGTAAAATGCAGTCACTCAAGATGATCTGGTTTCTTTGAGTGTCCACCTTAAAAGTGTTTTAAATACAATTTACTTTACGATAGTGGGCCAGGTATCTCAGACAGTATAGCAACTGACTATGGGCTGGACGGTCCTGGATCGAATCCTGGTGGGGACAAGATTTTCCGCCCATCCAGGCCGGTCCTGGGGTCCACCCAGCCTCCTGTACAATGGGTACCGGGTCTTTCCCGGGGGTAGAGGCGGCTGGGGCGTGAGGCTGACCTCCCCACCCCCATCTAGAGCTGAGGTCCTAGAAAGAGTAGAACTATACCCCTACTCACCCTAAGGGTCTTCGTGGCCTATAAAATGGGTGAAACCTACTTCATGATACACTGCACTACACAAGATTATTAAACAGCAGTCTGATTTAGCTAAGTGTAGACAAAGGAATTTAAGGTCTTGCACAAAAGTTGGGTTACATATGACTAGTATCTAAAATAGTTTTATCACTTTAGATAAGGCAAATCTGGGCTACATGTTGCATAATCATGTTTTATGGGAGTAATTCCTTTCCTACATTGGGAAGTAACCAGCATCAAATGACCCAACTGGAAGCAAAAAATGTGTACAAATGACACTTCAAACATACCTGTCATGCCTAATGAACTCCACTTCATGTCCAGCATGGCAGGTTTTAATACAATTGACACAAATGGCATTGCGCTCCGTCGTGTTGCACGTCTGGCATCGATAGAAGTCATGCATCGGGAACGACGTGTAGCTGGAGATCTTGTATAAACACTGACCATTGGCAACTGCTTTTTCTACTGCATCTTGATTGTTAAAGATCTTGTTCGCTAACGATAAAGCAGACATTAAAAAAATAACATTACATATCCAATGCAGAAAAGATATGGAAGTGACAGCCATCGTTTCACTGCTGATGTGAAAACCCCATTCCGAAAGTGTGCACGAACAGCAGTGATTGGACAGGGCATCACATGCATAAAGAGTGCAAGGGTCACAATTAGGAATGTAAGAAGAATCAGCATTTAACCCCTTACTGCACCACTTAAATGTACTACTACTCCAACTAGACAACCTATTAGTTGAAAGTCCTTCAATTTTCTACACCTGGTTATTCAGCAACAACAACTTGTGTGTGTTAAGGTGGGTACACACTTGAACATTACTGCGTAACGTAACACTGTAACGTTGCACGTGACTGACACAATACGGAGTATGAGCTGAACTTTCATCCTGAGCCTCACGGCGTAACAGTATCCTGCGAGTGTTACAACCATGACGTTCCCAGTTTGTTACGGGAGCCCGAGCGATGTCTCTGCAGCTAGCAGCCAGCAGCTTTATAGATTTATGTACATTACACTTGAAAGCAAAAGAGGAAAGAGTGTCGGTGGTGACGTGTCACTTTGCACATGCAGACCTGCTCAGGCTGTAACCGTATAATCCCTTTGATGCGATAGCCAAATACTGACAGCACACCAAACAAGCCCATAACGTTACCGCGTAACCAACTCTTGATATGTTACGTGGTCACAAGTCCCATCCACACTCATGATACGGTGTTATAGTACACGGTAATGTTGCAAGTGTGTACCCACCTTTAAGGTCTTAGGTGTGAACTGTTCAGCACAACTCCAGTCTCTTATCTTCCCATATGCAACGATTATTTTTATGGTCCCTATATAGCAGTGCTTTTTCAAACTTCTTTTTTTCTCCCATACCAATGCCACAATACAAAAAATGCATGCATACCTCTAGGTACTGCAATTATTAATGCCTACTTTCAGAATACTGGGTTTCTGGGATGTTTTGCTGGTTGACAGGTCTGAAGTATTTAAACCTGTCAACCAGCAAAACAACAAAACTGTGGATCCCTCAAATTTCGCAGTTGCCGCTTTTCTAATTTAACGCGATTAGACAACAGAGGAGTGTGTGAATTTACATTCAAATAATGAAATAGCATTTTGGCATACACTTTATGTTTTTCTCTACATTTCAACACATTGAAATCTATTTTTAATATGGCAATTAACATTCCTAAATTTTAATTACAGACAAAAAAACCAACATTTCTTCGCGTCACACCATCTGAAAAGCACTGCTATAAACTGCCCACATAAACAATGTGTAATTATTTCACATGCATTTTTCCTGAAGTTTCATTTTACCACAACTATTCAGAATTTTTGATCCTGACCCACCACATTCCTGGAATGATCACACACATTGGAGGGGGGGAAGCAAGACCGAAAGTAACTTGATGTAGCAGTAACCTGCTCCCCATAAAAAGTTACCAAGCCCTGCCCAAGTGAGGAATGCAGGTGAAGTGGGTGCGGTGAGGGGAAAGCTTAAGTTGTGAGGTAGTAAACCTCGAAAATATGTTCTGCGGTTGTCCGTAGTGGTGATTTGCATCATGTTGTATGCTCCCCCTTCTTAAGTTCAACATTTTAACACTTGTGTGAATTAGTGTTTTTACTTGTTATTCCTGACACATGAGGGAAAAGTGCTAAGAGAAGATAACAGTGATGGCAATGATAAACAGGTGCTCATCACAGTTGGAAAATTATTGTGAAGTCTTAAAAACACCTAACAACTTCCTGTAAAATACTATACACACAAACAATTGTGGACGATCTCAACCAATTTCATGGAGTTTTTAAGGGATCTGAATACCTCCACAAGCATGCCAGGTACACACACATTTAATTATTTCGACCGATGTACTCCTCACCTAAGCAACCTCTTGATTTGGACACCATAAAATGTAAAATTTTCTCTTGTGTTTCTAGCACATTTAATGCTCTGATGCCTAACATCAGGCACATCCATTATCCCACAGCATAATGCCTGGAACACTGAATGTAAAGTACTAATGATGCCACTTAATGGCCTTCATTACACAGCTCTCTTATAAATTACTGTCTCCTGCACATAATACTGAGCACGCAATTCTGGCACCAAAGGGCGCATCACTGCGCTACAAGCAGGAAGGTTGTTGCAGGTTCAATTCCCTATGGTGTCAATGGAATTTTTCACTGACATAATCCTTCCTGCTGCATTATGGCCATGGGGTTGACTCAGCCTCTAACAGAAATAAGTATCAGGATTATTTCCTGGGGGTTAAAGGCAGCCAGTATGTAGTCCTGACAACCTTACCACTTTCATATGTTGACTGTCTTGAAATCTGAAAGCCTCAACCTCCCAGAACCCTCAGGGCCTGTCCAGGCCTGTAATGGGACTGCTTTACCAAAGGGCAAATAACAGACCACAAGACCACAGACAGCCGAGTGACAAAAAGACTAGGGTGGATCTTGATTATGTAAGAAATACACAAGCAATATTTCCCATTACAGGAGAAAGACGCCAACCCATTAGGCAAATGAAACAGAACTTGCTACACACTGTAAAATTAGTTAAAAAGCCAAAACACAAAATTTCAAAAGAATCAAATATCAGTACCTATCTTAAGAAGTGAATTTCATATAGCAAAGGATGCAGTGTAAAATATACGAGCATGATAATACAGAATAATATTTTAACTGACTTTTATCCTTCATCATACAGTACGTAGGTGTGATGAAATAAGTTCAAGCTACCCAGCATATAAAAATGCAACTAGTATACATTGTTTTGTAGCCTGTCTTTGCCTCCATCATAAGGGCCTGATGTGATACATGACATCTCTCTGTCGGCACAACTGGACAATGGAGGCACAGACCATTTCCAAAACAGAAGACCACATGGACTTCATTGCATTAACCACGAAAGGTTCAAATCATATGCAGCAAGGGGATAATGCAGCATAAAATACAAGGACACTCTCACATGTATGACATAATGTGCTAGTACTTACCGGTATCTATAGGCTCAACGCCACTTGCAAGACAAAGTCCTCCAAATCGATTATTAAATATCTGGTTTTCTTCTAACGTCGCAGTGGCATTATTCGTAATTTCTACTCCTGCTGCCAGGCCATCAAATATCCGGTTCCGCCTAAGAATAGGGTGGCTTTGTGTGGATATAAGAACCCCAGCCTGTGCATTACGGAAGATGTCATTCTCTTCCAAGATACCTTGAAAAGCAGTAAGAATCAGTAAGTAAGAGTGATATGAGAGACATCTACAGTAAATCAATGGTAATAATAAAGGCCTTCATCTTCATGGGTGCTTTCAACCATGAAATATAACAATTGAAAACCTGCATATTCAACAAATACATTTAATGCCAAATCATACATGCTTGCAGAGAGAAACACAATCAAGCAATGAACACTAAATTTCTGAGAAGAAATGGGGAAATAACAGGTAGGGACAGGAATGAGTATGTATTATTTATAGAAGAAAAACTTCATTCTTTTTTACTGGGTCAGCAGAGGAATGACTGTAAGAAGTTTGGCCCTGGAAGGAGCATGAACACAATAAGCATACCCATGGAAGGCCTCATGATTACAATTTAAAGGAAAGAGATGTATCAGACAAACCAGAACCGCACAGTTGAGCCAGGTACTCAAAGAAAACAAGATGCAAGGAAAGGGCCAGCAAGAAATCAAAAAGAAATATGACAGAAGCAAGAAAGGCATAGAGACTTCAAGCCAATAGACTTGAATATGAAATACGTGAAGCCAAATAAACAAGAAGTTACTTCAGGTACCTTTGCCACCATTGAAGATACATATACCGCCATCCCTGCCATCAAAAATTTTGTTTCGTTTAAGTGTTGGATTAGAATCTGTTTTGATCCAGACTCCGGCCATTGCATTATCAAAGATCTCATTTTGCTCCAGCAGTCCCAAGCCGCCGTTGTAGACCAAGACACCACCATTCTGACCACCCCAAATTTTATTACCTCTGATTACTGGATTGCTGCCCGTTCTGAAAGTAAAGAACAATCACATTACTATGACATGACAACATTCCTGACTTTTGACTGCAATAATTCATATGTTAAACTACAAAACAGGTGCATCAACATGCATATGTGCATGGGTAATATGCAGTATTCATAGTATCTTCATCTTCTGTCTTATTAAACACAGAATGAGCTACAAAAACATACTGCATTCACTACTATTAACAACACTTTACTGGCAATTATCTTGTAAATGATCATGAAACTGGTGTACAAGTTTGAACCAAAGTTTGCACAATCTAACTACTTGTGTTCACCAAGCGTATCAAAAGAAGACCCAAATTAAATGTCTTCCACTACAAAAATCTAAGCAATGTTGCCAGTTATGTGTGTGTGTATAGAAGTGGTACCTTCTAACTTATAAAGCATACAATAGATCAAAGAAATGCAATATAACAATGTGAAATTTGAGGTTGTCAGAGCAGTGTGCTGTGACAGTGTCGTCAGGTATGTAGTTCAGATGTTCTAAAGGATTCTTATAACAAAACCAACGAGATGCACTAATATCTCAAATTTATTTTTGGATTAGAACTTGCAAGCAGTCAACACAACCAGTATGACATATACCTACTGCTGTGTGTACAGTGCTAGACGCCTGCTGATGGAAGGAGAAACTGTCCAAAACATGCAAAGTCCTAATACAAAAATAAATATCGGATATTAGTGCCTCTTGTAGGTTTTATTATACGAATATAACATGATGCATGGTCCTCTGAATGTCAAAAAAGTTCTAAAGGATCTTGGATTGCCTGACCCTAACACAAAGGCAACACAATCCTTCGAAATGTCAGTAACTACACACCTGACAAAACAGTGTCACATCCCACAGGCACTGAATTTTTCATGTAACAGTGTTTTCTGTGGGGTTCCATACAATTTTGCCTGAAACAGTTTCCTGTAACATTAATTTCTGACACCAAGCACAGTGAAAGGTGGCTGGTTAGATCAGGCTGATAGGTGTTGTTTCATGTATTCATTGTTTATTCAGTTACCATAAACAACCCAGATTATATAATGCTGAATGGTATGATGATTACTGAATAATGAATTTGAAAGGACATGCAATTGAAACTGTTATGATGTAATACGAGGTAGTATTCCACCACATGCCTTCATACACTGAGAAAAATCATCAAAAACCAAACTTTGGAGAGGTTGAGATTTGTATCAGGTACCTCCTAAACTTGGGGACTGCAGTGGCACATTGGTTAAGGTGCTGTGCTAAAAATTGGAAGGTCACTGGTTTGATCTCAGCTGGCGTCATTGGAATTTTTCATTGACATAAAATCCTTCCGTTCACACCATGGCCCTGGGGTCGACTCAGCCTCTAACAGAAATGAGTACCAGGAGCATTTCCTGGGGGTAAAGGCAGCCGGTGCGTAAGGCTGACAACCTTACCACCATCCTGTGCCGCTGTCATGAAATCTGGGAGCCTTAACTTCCTGGAACCCTCTGGGCCACTCCACGCCTGTAACGGGACTGCTTTACCTTACCTCTTAAACTCAAAGGAGTGTCAGCCACTCATATAAAAGTCAGATGTGATTTGAATCGACTGAGAGGCTAACAGTATTAAGTTTTACTGACATCTGTAAACAGGACACGTAACTTTTTTAGAGTTACAAATTTATATTTCACATTAAATAGTCAGGAATGAGTACCAGGAGCATTTTCTGTGGGTAAAGGCAGCCGGTGCGTAAGGCTGTCAACCTTACCACCATCCTGTGCCGTTGTCACGAATCTGGGAACCTTAACTTCCTGGAACCCTCTGGGCCACTCCAGGCCTGTAACGGGACTGCTTTACCTTTCACATTAAATAGCAATATCAACTACTACACGGTGTAACAAAATGTCATACTAGTAGGCATACCTACAATTACATTTAATTTTGTCAGCTAACATGAAGTTTTTCTCTTGTGATGATGGCAAATGACTTCAGAGTTTAAAATTAACAAAACTGCCTACCAGCTGGATTCATTCTATATATGTCAAATTTTCAGATGATATTCTTCACTTGCAATCCCCCCCCAATATTTAGACCCAACTGCTTCACTACTTTCATAATCACTGTCTCAAAACTGTGAACTCTGTAGCTCAACCCTTGTTAGGGTGAGACATCCCACTGTGATGCATATATGAACAGATGCTCCAAAAGACCATTGATCACAACTATATGGGGCAGTGTTAATTTCTAATGTGCGAATTTTTTTCACTGTATCTGTAAGCTCTCATCATGCACAGTCTAAAAATATGTGCAAACCCCTTCCACACAACAGAATTTGTAAGTAAGGATTTTTCACATACTTCTAATCTGTGCCTGATGAGGACTCACACATAAGACAAAACGTGTTGCATAGTGGACAATAAACACTGTCCAGTACTGCTGATTGGTCTTTTTATTCATCTGAATCTTTCTTGCCACACAACACTGTTCATGTTAAAAACTCTTGAGTTTGTGACTTAGAGCACAACATCTACAGCATTCTTGATTTCAAACTTTCGCCGTGTTATGAATGCTGTATGCTTTCTTCTGGGTAATTCCCAGGCGTCTGAATATTATGTGCTGACGTTTTGGAACACTCTGTCTGTTCCATCTTCATTGGCAGGTAGGTATGAAGACCTGCCTGCCTATGAAGATGGAACATAAAATTCAGACGCCGGGGAATTACCCAGAAGAAAACATACAACATCTACAGCACTGTACTACAATTATTTCACTGCTGTTAACATACCATTTTTAAATGGCAGGTGTAATCAGTTTATATTAATACGTTCTCCCAATACTGGAGGCATTACCTTATTTGCACACCAGAGTACAGGTGGTTGAAAATGTCATTATCTTCCAGTTTGCCATGTCCATTGTCATAAAAGTACACTCCTACTTGTTTCCCTGAATGTATCCGATTTCGTCGCAGGACAGGTGTGCTACCAGTAGTAATCCAAACACCAGCTAGTGTGTTAGCATACACTTCATTCTCCTCTATCAAACCTTGGCCTTTCTCGTGTACATAAATACCACCATGTTGACCATGGTGGATCTTGTTGTGACGCACAATTGGATCACTATTTGTTCTGATCTGGATTCCTGCTAATGCATTTCCTGAAATACAACCAAAAATTCAGTTTCCATACAAGGGAACTTTCTACACATACAACAGAATAACTACTACCAACCACCAGATAGCTGCACTAAACTTAAATCAGACATCAGAATACTTCTAATGATATACAAAACTTTACAAAATTTCTCAAGACTAAAAATATGTATGAACAACCAAACTGCATATGCAACAACAACAAACTGTCATTATTCAAAAGACAAATCAAACATTTATTCAAGGAAAATTGGGAAGTTTAAGAACATCTATGTTAGTCCTTAACACATGATTTTCACAGTTTTTGGAATCAACATGTGGGTCACCCACTTACATTTGCAGCACCACAAAGATTACATTACGTTAATATGAAATTCACTGTAATAATTACTGATCTGTGGAATGAAGTGCACTGCAAGTGAGATGAACTTAGTCAATTTGAATACATAAAACAGAATCAGCAACAGGAACCCTTGTTATACGAACACAGATAAATAATGATCTATGACAGATATGATTTAGTTTGGGTTACAGCCAGTCAAGTTTGTCAGCATATAACTAATTTAGCAGTCACTCACAATGTGCAAAATAAGAGCCGATTTGCCTACAAAATAATGGATTCTTCTTCTAGACCCAAACATTCCTATACTACTCACATGTGAAGTGTCCTTCATTTGTTCTCATTTCATGTTACGACACATTTTACATTAAAAACACAGAGAAAATAATCAGAAAGAAAAACATCCAAAATGGAAGTAACAAATCTGACAGCATGACACCAAATCAAATGAAGACAGCAGTAAGAGCCATCTCCCAAAATATCATGAACACTAAATATAATAAGATAACTGTCAATAAAAAACGTGCATATGTGAAACAATTTTACTATACTATCACGCAGTTTGTGTGAACCACCTTTATCTCAACAGTGGAAAAACATGCTCGATGTTCATGTCCAACAGCCAGTGACATGCACTGTATGATAACAGTTTCACATCCTGAACAGTACAACCACAAGCCCTTTTTAAGTCCAGTCCAAACCTCCTTACTGAATATCCTTATCTTTCTGCCAGACAAGTTGGAGTTAGACACTCAAGTCCTCTGGGATGCGTAAAATGGTAAACAGTTAATGGTGTTTCAAAGGTGTCTGCTGTCTCCATTCTCAAGGTCTGGACAGTCCACAAAGACATGACTGTTCAGACCCTTAAGATGAAGAAGGAAGAGCTCCCTTGAAAATATGGTAACTATATACTAATTGGCATCACATCCCTGAGGAACAAATCATCCACACTGCTGCAAAGAAACTAACATGCTCAAAATAGCATTCTGGACTTTTTTTAAAACTGCCGCACATCCACTGCCTAGTTTCACACATGAATCATCAGGCACTGGTCTCTATGGAAACCGCACATTAAATCCCACGCGTCGTTATTACCTGCACCGACACAGTATTTTTATAATACACAGCAGAATCTGTAGTATTACATCTTGCATAATGAACATGTCTTGGGAATCACAAGTGTGATGTGATTACTGACACAACATTAAAGGTACCACCAGCAGACCCCTCACGTCTGGTCATCTGGGGTTTTATTGACACACAGAATGTACTGTAGGTTCTTATGATGAAAGTAACTTTACAAAAGTAAAAATAAAGTGTAATCCCTCAACTGTTTCCATTCTAACAGCAGTACTTCCCCTTACTGTTCTAATTTCCCTATATAATTGATATTGGAATTCTCTACAATCAAAGTTTAAAAAAAAGCGCCCCCCCCCCCCCACATACGTACCATGCATCTTCATAGTATCGAAGTTTTATTTATTCGCCAACTGATGCACTAGTGAGTTGTCTTTAAAAAAATATTAAAATTTACATTAAAAAAAGCTCTGACATATTTCAGTGTTACAGTTATACCATCATCAGGGAGGGCATTAATTTGTGCTTACTAAAGTTACAGTTGTTAAAATAGTCCATTAAAATACATTGATGTGTGGCTAATACGGTGGTGGTGTGGCTGCATATGTTAGGTCCTTATTGGTGTCTGTATATTGCACTGTTCGGCAGTAGACTGCATCAGTTGGTGGATAAATAAAACTTTGATTAAAAAAGGTGTCATTCCTTCCCTTAGAATGCGGGAGCTATCAGAGTACTTCTTCCCCACAAAATATTATTGCAAAAAGAATATTCTGAATGGTGTATCAGTCTCAAATATTATGTTGAAAACAGTTAAACAGGTTTACACATTCTTGTGATGAAATAAAACTATACTTACCATAAATATTATTATGTTCGATGAGTCCCCGCCCCTCTCCGAATATATACACTCCACCCTGATGACCGTTGTATATCTCGTTGCGTCGAATGGTGGGATTGCTATTTGAAGTGATCCACACCCCCGCAAAATTATTAGAATGGATCTTGTTGTCAATGAATTGACCTGAGCCACTTTCATGTACATATATACCACCTGTCTGCCCATGATGAATCTCACAGTACGCAACTGTTGGGTTGGCACCTGCTTTCACTTCAAAGCCAGCGATTCGGTTGTCATGAATGTCGTTGGAATGAAAGTAGCCCTGTTGAAATAATGCATGAACAGTACTAACAGGAAACGACTTGAAAAATAAATGTTCCAACATTCTGATCATTATCTGTGGTCAATTAATAAGATAATGTTTATTTTAATGCTAGATTTTTGGAATGATACAGGTCTGAGACAGCAGCATTATTGTTCAAAAACAAACATAAAAATCGTCACACCCTCATCAAAACTCAAAGCATCTGACTTGTATGGTTTAGACCAGTGAGCCATTAGGACATGATCACTGTAAAATAATGAATCATTAAATGTTTATTGTTTGTCTGATCAATACAACACCATAAATGATTTTGTTTTTATTTATTTATCACATTCACTATGACATGTTTCAGCCGGTAATTATGGCCATCATAGGGTAGTGCTACGATAATATTAAAGGTAGAACTGAGGTATGAGAATTATTAAAATGATTATTCTCACCATTCCATTATCAAAGGTAAAGATTCCCACATCTCTTCCATGGTGGATGTGATTCCTCCTCATGATAGGACTGGCATAGTTTTTGACCCAGATTCCTGCGAGAGCATTGCGGCTAATCTCATTATCTTCGTAAGTACCTTGGGCATAGTCTGTCACATAGAGTCCCACGTTCTCACAATCACTTATGTCACAATGCATCACTAAGGGATTTGCTCCGTCACCACTTACGCACACAGCTGCACCAACTGCAACATTAGAGAGCACCACTATGCAGTCTCACCAGGGATGCACCAACTAACTCCATGGAGAGGTATACCTCTTAAAAGAGCGAACATTTGCTCAACTGTGCACCAAATTCCTTACCTGTTACAGAACCTTAAAGTTTGTTACCATGACCACAATTGCCTGTCACTGAGCCTTGCCCTTAGTTACATCAGTCCAATCAATACCCTTATAACCAATTTAAAATGTCTATTTATATTATCCTGCCGCTCCCAGTGGCTGCACGTCTAAAGCGTAGGTCTGTGGCTGCTCGCCTCCTGAGATTGTGTGTTCGAATCCCACTGGGGGCATGGATGTCTGCTGTTGTGAGTGTTGTGTGCTGTCAGGTAGAGGTCTCTGTGACACGCTGATCATGCATCCAGAGGAGTTCTACCAACTGTGATTCATCGTGTGATCTAGAAACCTCAAGAATGAGGAGGCCATGGCCTGCGATGGCCTGCAGCACCATGGGGGGATTATATTATCCCCTCAAGAGACTTCTTCCCCTCACCAATAATTAATAAACACCATCACCATACACTACAGGGTCTACAGAACATTCCTTTATTTGTTTGCAATATTATTTCTGACACAATATGAATTATTTCACAGTTATTTCATTCAGACTTAGCAATTACTATTGTGTGTACACGTTTCTCCTTTTCCCGTGCTACATACCTCACAAATCTCCCCCCTCCACCTTATCTAAACACCAGAGTACGTGAACAGCAGAAATTATGAAGCTCTGCAGTAAGAAATTTGTGTAGCATTTTCTAACAGAAAGTACATCCACTTTTGAAGGTACACTTCACACCTGATTTCACCTCTACCTTACAAAACTGGGAAGAATTTGTTTAAGTCAGCACCAACACGACAGGACAAGTGCCAGAACACAAGCATTCCATTCATCAAACACTACCTACAATGAACTTTCTTACAGGTAATTTTTTGTTATTTCAAAGCCAGACATCAGAGCATATGTACCTGTCACTTATTTTCAATTTGTCATAATAAGACTTAGCTTTTCCAGTTATCACAGATCCAGTTACAAGCATCCCTCCCACAAGCACTTCTCTATACCACTTACACAACACCTTGTCCACCTGCCAAAGTATCAAGAGTCCAAAGTATTTGCATCTGGATTAAGGGAATTCTACTCTATATACCATTACCACCAGTTTCACTGCATCTGATGGGTTAAATGATATTAACTAATCTCAGTCAAATTACACAGGATTCCTGTAGTATATCCACACCACATCATGCGTCATGTCAACTCAGTTTACAAATTTGTAAAGTGCTATGTCCAAACAGAACACACAGCAGTTAACCTGTCATTCAAATGATGTCACTGAATCCAATTCATTTGTGCCTGCTTCTACACCACAGCTCAGCTCCCACTCCAGTTCTGTACATCAAACTAGAGGTTAATCATGCCATCTACATCTCCATTCTTTACATCAACTCCTGCAACTGTACACCTGTCACATTACACACATTAAGAAACATCTGTTGGTCACATACGAAGTTAACACTTACTAAGAAACTGGGCTCTAGAAATACAATTAAATGCACCAGCCAATAAAGAAAAAGTATTCGGCAATAGACTAGCCAATATGTATTACACATACATTTATATACTCAAAAAATTTAAGTTTTCTTGGAAATTATTTTGTGTCTTCGAGTAATGGGGCTCCTATGTTCTGGAAGCACTACAAACCTTCAAAACGTTAGGAATTATTTACCAAACAATGCAACAAAATATCCCAGAAGACCCGAGTCTTCAACAACATGACAGTGAGAACCTCAAAATCTAGCATTTCTATACACATTGTTGGTCTTTTAATTTACTGTGGCATGTGGATGAACACATTCTGAAGTCCTCCTGGTAAAACAAAAATGTAATAAATAATGTGAATGAGAGATCAGGTTGCAGTAGGAAACAACCATTTCAGGAATATTCCTTCAATCTTGCATATCACACATGATACCAATACTGACCCTTCTAGCTAGCTTGACCTACTTGTGTACATTCATGAACAGCATACCCAACTGGCGGTCTTATGTACATATTATGTTCCCTTTGCCAGGTAGCCATATTTATCTCCTACTTGGGTAGAAGACTCTCATTCAAATACCAGCTTCAAGAATTAAAGTGACAACCACAATGTATGCAAGCTAAATTAAAAATTCAGTAGCAATAGGGAAACATGGTAAAAGTGTGGAGGAAGTTTACTGGGTAAGCAACAAAATTATTTTTACTAAATTATGCACCTGGTAAAGTATACAGCTGTGTGCACACAGCATTAGTTTATCACACCTACCATGCATACGATACTTACCAACGGAGGTGCTACGTATGATACAGTGGTCAATTGTTGGACTACAATTTTCTCCGACTTCCAGACAGTAATGCTTATGATGTGGAACAGTGGATGTTACATCAGGAGAGAACTTCAGTGTCAGATGACCAGCATATGCCTGCTTGGCTCCCTCAACGAACATAACCGTGGATTCCGATTCCCTTTCCAAGATGACTGATTCTGCCACATTGCCTGGGGCAGCTCCAATCAATGCAACATTTGAGTCTATAACAAGAAACTCTCCACGGTATGTCCCTGCATGGAGAAACACCAGAGCACTATGTCCATTGTTCCCATCACTGGATCCAGCACCTGCTGCTCCACGTTCATCTGCATAGTCCAGGGCTCCCTGCACTGTGTTGAAGTAAGAAATGTTGCGGCCTTGGAATTTTAAGTCCTGGTAGCCTGGCCGAACATGAACACCTCGATACAACTGACGAAAACTCTCTTTCCAAGGGTTGGCATGTTCAGGGATGTCTCGAGACACAAACTCAAAGCGACATGGTTCTGGGTTGAACAGCGGCAAGTCGTACTCAAACACATTCTGGTACAAGCGTTTCCTGCAATACAAAGCTGTATCTAGTATCTTCATAGTATCTTCACACTGTGCAATAAAAATATATATGGGCACACCCTTATTTCCATGAAAATTATGTTTCTGAGATAACTGCAAGTATGGTCACCAACTCCAATACATGTATTGTGGATCATCCTGCAATGAATAATGTATTACTTTCTTTCTTCAGAGATTTTATGCTTCCACTAACATTGGTAATATCATGACTTTCCTTTTGGAAGACAATGATGTGAAGTGGTAAATGGGGTGTCCCATCTAGATTAAAGACATTTATTGTTTCCTACTAAATTTCATGGATTCAGTGAAGTTGGGTGTGGTAATGATCTCAGCCATAGACAATACCATCCTCAATAAAATAAGATACCAAGAAAACAAACAAACAAATGCACCCTGACACCATCTCTTTTTCTCTTGCATGCATATGTGTGTGTGTGTGTCAATGTCACTGTCTGGATAATACAGTGCATTTAGTTCACACCTTTCATGTGTCTGTCTGTGATCATCTGTTAAAGGATGTGACACTTCAGCATCATATCTCCACAAGCTGATAATCTACTTATCTCCAGCATACACTTCATTCAAATAAATATCAACACTGACCCAGAGGATGACAGAAATTTACGCTTGAGGGAAATCTGGAACTTCATTTGTGGGACAGTTTTCCCATGACTCAGAATCTAGCTGAAGGGGCACAAAGAGCCGTTTAAAAGGTGTAAGTGCATCAGGATCACACAGGGCACAAATTCAATAATTAATTAAACAATCAACATTACACGTGTAATGCTATAAAGAGCAATGTATCCAGAAACTCATAAGTAATGAACAAAAATGTAAATGCAACATTACAGACAACCACAGCATTACTGTACTACTACCACCACCACTACTACTAGTCTTCAAATCCCATAATTCTACTAAAATGCTTCTGGAAGCAGTAACGTTAGCAATGTGATATGGGTTTACATGTAGCATGCATGGTATAGGCAAGAAATGCATACAAATTTTAGCCATAAAATCAGAACGGAAGAGAACATTTGTCTGACGAAGCACAGATGGGAGGATGATACAAAAATGGAACTTTCTTGAGGGTTCTGTTGCACAGAGTTGATTAGATTCACAGTGCAATAAGCTGTGCAGACTTGTCCTACATATTACTAACAAGAGAAAACTGGGTAATGGTACTGTTCCTTCACCTTGCTGGAGAGGGTGACAAAAAACTGAAAACCACAAGCATTCGGAGTTCAAATGATACATAACATGAGTAATCACTCATCTACTTAAAGCATGTTAAAAGACAAGATATTAATCTCCTCATACAAGAATATAATTTTTCTGTTGGGTGAGGTCCAACAGCCTTTTGCACTTAGTATCATCGTTGTGATGTGTTTTGACATCTTTCACATTATCATCAGTTTCTTGAATGTACTGTGGATTTATGGTGTCATGCTCCTATGTGCTGTATCACAAACCCTGCCCAACATCAGAGCATTACACAACACAACCATAACACATTCAAGACCCAGATATTACAAAACACACCATGACATGTATGTTGCAGCAACAAAAACACTAAGTGCTCACGACAGTTGAACTTTACAACAGAAATTTAAAATATGTCACATGCAACACATTACTATGTAAATACAATTTTTCTACATACTCTTGTTATATTTAAGTAAGGGATGATGTCTGTGATACTAGAGTAATAACTCTATATACAATGCATGACAACCTACCACAGTTTAGTGTCATTGGCAATGGCTTGGAAGCGCTTACAAACTTGGCTCACTCGACACAAATCCTGCTCCAGCAAGTAGCTAAATATTGCAAGGAGAACTTCATCTGGCAACTCGTATTGCAAATAATGAGCTGCTGAAATGGTAGAACCACCTAAAACACAAACATGACACAATTATACATGCTGTACAAGAGGAAATGGAAAGAAAAATGTCTGATTACACTCATAACAAGCCAAAGTTCTTAAAACAGTCAATGAAAAGACTACAGTAAAAATATCACAAATCATGCTCATAAACATTATTCTGTGATTAAACCTCTACAGGGCAGTCATATTTACACATGCTACACAAATGGAGGGGGGGAAAAAAAGAAAAAAAAAATCATATTTCATCCAGAAAGTTCCAACTGGTTTTCAGAATAAACAACAAAAAATGTCCCCAACGTCCATCAGTAAAATTAACTTTTAAATGACTTGCATTCACATGCGTAAATTCGTATTAAAAAAAAGCACCCCTAAAAATTCATTTCATACATTTAGGCACCATGGAAACTTACAGAATTTTTAAGATGTGACACATAATCTGTGTTTTATTTTCCACCAAATGCTGTTTATTCCATTCTTTGTAATCTTTTTATGTTCAAATAATACTCACATTTTTCATAGACCATGAACTAAAATATCATTGCCCAATTTGGTTTTTTAGGGTTAACTTCATGAGTGCCATTTAGTGTTCTTATAAGGTAACAACTAAGCTCTTACATATTACTGAGAACTGCTGTACCTCTAAATGGTTAAAAGACACTATGTAAACTAAACTAACACTTCTAATCTGAAGAGGGACAGCACATTGCTATACAACAACCAACAATTTTCATTACTGTGAGAACCTCAAATCTCATATAACCTATTACAGAATTACACAGTAATATTTTTGGGTTTGTATGTGATAAGCTTTATAATGTAATAAACGAGACAGAACGTCCTCATTTCCTGATACAGTTATCAGACATTCCCCTTTATCTGATGTGTTAAGTCATCAAAGTTTTACAATCATATTTTATCAACAAACACCTTAGAATGTCATAGAATAAATTACACTCCCTAAGATGTTCATGTGTCTACATATTAATCACCTACATTTGTGTTAAATTGTTCAATGTCTACATTTTATGTATGCACTCACTGCCAGTTGCTGGCTTTGACTACATGAGTGCAGGCACATTTTAGTTTGTTGATGGAAGTTACTACACCTAGTTCTTCCCTTACACCGATCTGGTTTACACCTTTTTACTTTAACACCCCTTGCCAATTTACACCATTTCTTAATTTGCGTTCTCTCATTTTTGGTTTAACACCCTTTGGCTGGCTGTGCTCTATTACGCTGACCGCTTATTTCTGATGAGATTGTCATTTCTGATTTATGCCTACTTTTTTTAGTAATGCAACTAGGGCACAAAACAAGGGCTGGGTGTAATTTCTCATCACATAATAATTCTTTTCATTAGCACATAAAATGAAAAAAGAAAAAGAGTGGTTGTTTCCTTAAGACAGAATTATGCAAAGAATGGCAGAATAATATGGTGTTGGTTCAGTTAAAGATGGGGAATGGAAAAGAAGCAAAACCAAAAAGCAGTGTTTCAGCCACAGCTTGAAATGATGGCCTGAAAGAAAGAAAGAAAGGAAGAAACAAAGACCCAAAAATGAGAATGCAAAAAAAGGCGAGTGAAGCTTTATTTTTGGGGTTCATACAACAAAGAAAGACCGGCATTCCAGTCCCTGGAACCATTCTACAAGAAAAGTATCGATTTTTCACAAGGATTATAAATGAGAATCCTAGGAATTATTAACTGCTTCAGAAATAATTTTTTGAAATACAGAGGACAACTTCATTCTCTTAAACAGAATGAAGGTTTATCACATGACCATCTCTACAATTATGATAAACACCAGATTAAATATTTTCATTTTTGTTCCGTGCAGTAGTTTATGATTGGAAATGTGGACCACCTACTTGCACTGTTATATGCTTTTAAAATATTTATTTACATAGAATACTTTAAAACATATCAGTTTGTTTAAAATTTGTTATAACTCCTACATGTTTCAGTCATTCCTTTTGACCATCCTCAGGGAGTGTTAAAATTCCTATAATGAAGTTGCCATTATTCTATTTTCGGTGGTGTGGCGGCATGCGTT
>Ga0123357_10001762_pt1 | contig 23408 bp, 9 predicted proteins | sample TergutEmb28metaG_FD_89873 | JGI IMG/M metagenome (GOLD analysis project Ga0123357, IMG submission 89873) | Embiratermes neotenicus P4 segment gut microbial communities from Petit-Saut dam, French Guiana - Emb289 P4 | ecosystem: Host-associated > Arthropoda: Insects > Digestive system > Gut ... | reverse complement strand
TGTGAGTGCGGTAATGAACCTTCGGGTTCCGTGAAATGCGGGGAATTTCTTGACTAGCTGCAAACCAGTTAGCTTCTCAAGAAGGACTCTGCACCATGGAGTAAGTAAGAAAGTAAGTAAGTATTTTTCACGGACAAAATAACCCTAGAAAAGCTCGTGAAGGCCAGAGGGAGAGTAGATGTTTAGCTCTACTTTTTCTTTAACCTCGGCTCCAGATGGGGGTGGATGGTCAACGCCAAACCCCGGCCGTTTTCTTCTTCCTCTTATCCTTTTAACTTTTTGGCAGCTTTCCATCCGGAATTGTTGCAAGCCATTCTTATCATTGCTGTGTAACTGTCAACTCCTGTGTTTCGGCTGGCCGTTTTATCTCCGGTAAAGAGACGTGGTACCGATTGCACTTGAGGCTGGATGTGCCACAGTGCCGGTCTTGACGGGTACGGAAAATCTTGGTCCCTCCGGGATATTATCCCTGGACCTTCCATTTTCACTGACATCTAGTGCCATAAAGCAGCTAGCAGCGTCGTACTCTGCTTCACCCTTTTGCTTCATCCTTTCATCACATCCCCACCTCTCCATGTTTCAGCGCACTATGTGCACAGAAAGCGGTCGCTGTAGTTCACTGCGTTCACCCGAGATTTGGGTTGCCACAACGATGATGCTGCAGATGCCAGCCTCCTGTAATAATGACTCCATGTAGATCGGTTAGAAACAACCAATCTATCGGAGAAACTTACCGTTTTCCCCTGTTACGTCTCGATTACCACAGAACAGCAGATGTTTTTACGACTGTAGACCGTGGCGTCTTCCCGTTTAAAATACACGTAGCAATGCTAAGAAGACAGTCTCCTCCGAACCCTGAACGGATATATGTTACAGAGTGGCCGACCGATTCGATTCCTGATAGGGACAAGGAATGTTTCTCTCCTACAAAACGTCCACACCGGCTCTGGAACCCATTTAGGCCTCTATTTAATGGGTACCGGGGGTTCTGTCCTCGAGTATAATGCGGCCAGAGACGTGAAGCTAACCGCTTACCTCTTAGTACCGAGTTTAAGAACACGTGGAGCTATACCTTCATTCCCTATACGCCTTCATGTATTATACAGACGTAAATTTGCCTTTACTTTGCCGCTGCTTTTGAATTGCGATTCATTCGCCTACAGTGGTGTATATTTTTGACCGAGTCGTGGTATCCCGTAAACAAGAAATGGGCATTCCCTTCGGGACTTCACCAAACTATTTTCTCTGGGCCGACGTTCGGTTGTTTTTAGATAACAGCTCCACGTAACTCGCCCTGGCATGAATTCAAGGACGTCTACGGAGATAATATAAACACATATCTCCTTTGTTTACGGAAGGATTATGTCCATGGTAAAACCAAAAGCAATAAACGTTTGGAAATATTGTTAATTTATGCTGTTATCAACATAGGTGGTCTCCAGAGGAATCATCCCGCATGTGAGTGTTTCTTAACAATTCTTTTTACAGGGAGGGGTTGTTAGCACCTCGCCCAACCCCCAAGCTGGAGGGCCACCCCTCGTCGGCTCTTCGCGACTGCTTATTCAATTTATTCGCAGCTACCCTCCTTATCGGAAGCCGTTCCTCTATCCGCAACCTGAGGACGCGCCATGCCGTGGTGACAGGGACCCACTACATGGGGAAACTGGTGGGAAATATGGCCGGTCCCAGTGGCCGCCCGATCTAAGGCATAGATCTGCGGCCGCTCCCCTGCTGAGACTGTGGGTTCGAATCCCACCGGGGCATAGATGTTTTTCTGTTGTGAATGTTGTGTGTCGTCAGGTAGAGGTCTCTGCGGCAAGATGATCGCTCGCCCGGAGGAGTTCAACCGACTATGGTGCGTCATTGTGAGTTATCTAGAAATCTCGTGAATGAGGCGTGTGGGTGAGTGGAGGTATAGAAAAACTCATTCTTAACCTTGATGTTACATGGAGGTGATGGTCAGTTTCAAGCCCTGGACAACAATAGGCATCAAAGAGTGCGTCCTTATTGCCTGTCGTGTAGGAAACCGTAATGGCTCCAGACCCGGACGGGACGCTTTGGACAAGATAAAAGTCACATGCCACTGGCATGAGTCAGTGTAGGCCTACAGTTCCCACAGTTATTCAGTCCGTAGCTCAGGCGCTACATCTACTACACTCTCGACTCCTGTTCAGGCGTTGCATACGAGCTCTTATAGTACATGTTATGCGTTTATTAAAAAAAAAAAAAAGTCTGTAGGAAATCTGTCTTTCCGTTAATCACACGCCTGAACTTACTGAACCAATTTAGATTAAATTTGGTAGACCTGTTAGACATCTACATTACGTACGTTACCAAAAGTCAACCATCGTTTCGTTCAGATATAACTGCTGCTCATTTTGAAACTCGGATGTTATAAATCTTTCAAAAAGATTTCTTACTGCAGCTTTTGCTTGAATCAGTTTTCGATGTGGCGAAGTCTGAATAAATTACATGAAGAAATACTTTCGGATTTGTTGCAGAAACTTTCTAATAATTAAGTAGGATTACATGCTGACCATTGCAGAAACCTGGATTGGGTTCTGTCATTGTTTCATTCGCAGTATTGCCAGTAGTTAGTAGTCTACACTATTCCCCGGTTAATTCTTTCGAATTCTGATTCAACACCAGTGAAGGTAGAGTTGCCACCTGGGTAGCAAAAAAAAAAAACATTTGCTTGGAAGTGCACGTCAAGACCAAGAGATAATGCGTTATCAAATAAATAGTAATTTCCACGTAGTGTGAGAACTTTTCAACGGCATTCTATACACGTTAGCTGTTTTTAGTACACTGAGTTCCACTGCCTTTTTCCTTTGTAGTTTTTTTTTCCCCCCCGGAAATTTAAGTATATTATTAATGAGATTGTTAAACGTCTGTTTGAAAAAATGTGGCACGAGGTTTGCCGTATAGGCCAAAACACTGATTTGTGAATCGTATGTTTATTGGACCGTGCATCATTCTGATAGTTGAAGAATAAAAGGCCAACTTGATGTCACTTGCTATTTTATTTCACTTCTTACGTGCTTAATATGTTTCGGACATTAATATATCCATCATCAGGACGTTGCTGACTATGCTGCTGAATTACCACATTGGTCGTATTGTTCTTGGTTCGATGTGTGTTGAAATTTCGGTGTGGTTGGGTTGGAGTGGTATCCGTGTTGCAGGCTTCAGCCTGCAACACGGATATCACTCCAACCAATGTGGTAATTTAACAGAATAGTCGCAAGCTCCTGATGATGGATATATTCATGTCCGAAACATGTTGAGCACATAAGAAGTGAAATAAAATAGCAAGTGACATCAAGTTGGTCTTTTATTCTTCAACACTGATTTGTATATCGATATATCATGCATCACGCACAGAAGACCATGTATCATCGTATCATCATTAATGTAAGTAGAGATCAGAGCATTTCAATGTGAATACAGCTTTCCAAACTTGTGATCATACCGAACACATCGTCTGTTTTGAAATTAACTACCTGTAGTACATCTGACCGGATGAGACCTCACACAACGCCCAGTGTAAAGGCATTACCGGTAAGTCTACTTTTGTCGTACTGACTTTGACTTGAAGGTCAAGTTCGCACATTATAAACAAAGTTCGAATAATTCATTTAATCGTGGTTGCGCAACACATGTCTCTAGATTTTTCAAAACATAACATTAAATTTTGCACTTTATGCAACCAGCCTGTGACAAGTTCTGTTGTGGGTTCTGAGGCCTCGTGTTCATATAGGTAATTAGGGTCCTGAAACTGGTTCAACCCCCTGACAAAATATGTTTCTGTCTCATACAACCGCACGATTTATGCACACGGATCAGTTCGCACTGCATCCTAAGGCCAGTCGCATACTGATCACTTCATGTCCTACTAGTGTATATATTCTAGAAATCTAAAACAGCGAACCGTTTGTTAGGGGTGTCCGAAAAATTGCGAAAAGCGACAATTAGTTTCGTTCTGTCTGTCCGTCCGTTTGTTCTCATAGAACAACTCGGCTCCCACTAGACGGATTTTTCATGAAATTTGGAATTTGAGTGATTCTCGAAAATGTGTCGAGAAAATTCATGTTTCATTAAAATCCGACAAGAATTGTGGGTAGTTACATGAAGGCCTGTTTAACATTTATGATAGTATCTCACTGAATTGTACTTATAATGAGAAATGCTTCGAAACAATGTATAGAGAAAATCAAAACACGTGTTCAGAAACTTTTTTCTCGAAAGTCGTGCCTTTTATGAAATAATGTGGAAAAAATATGGAAAACTCAGACAGGCCACAGAGTAACATAACACGGCGCATGCGATTTGCTTCCTGGATAACTAAAGCTACAGACACACACTCTGAATATGTAATACTTATTGCTTTTCCAGAGCAATAGTGGTTTCGCGAACGCGCTTCAATGTTACGTTCATACGTAAATTGTCTGTCTGTCTTGTTCATATCTCCATTCTTATCATCAAGAAGTTGACATTTTTCTTCAGGGACAAGTATAAAAAATGAAATTATTACTGAAAGCAAGATTAAATTCTTACCTTTTTTTCCTTTAAAGGCATTTAATTAGGAATTTCTGGTACCTCTTGCTGAAAAAGCCCTTTCTTGGACACCTGCATTGAGATGGCTGAACTGAATAGATTTCTCACAGATTGGGAATAACTCGATCTAACGGGCCCACTTTTTCTTTTTACCTGAAAACGGAAACATCCGTATTCCGATACGTTGTGCCCAATTTTTGAATCATTTTGCGTTTTTGGAACACTAGACAATTTAGAGCCCCGAAACAGAGTTGTAACCGACAGGCTGGTTGAGAATTAAGCTATTTCATAACGCTACTTCTACTCATCAGATGATACGTGAATGAGAGTGATGAAATGGTAAGGATGTACAAGAATGCGGTCGTGACCTGCTTTATGGGGCGTTCCCACATTTTCGTATCCAAAATCGCCGAATGCGAAGTAGCAGTGCTAATAATTCAGCAGTGACATGTGACGGTATAGTGTCAACACCAACTCTCCTTCATGATATTTCTCCTTGTTTTTGCGCAGGCATTTTTGTACATTATTGCCTCTCTCCAAACCTTCTGCAGGCCCACAGGACGCGTGGCCAGTATCGAATCCGTTTGTTTGGCCTTCACGTTAGATTTTGTTAACTTTGTAACTCCGACGGACGAAAAACGTGGCAAAAGGAACTGAATTTTCGTTATTCCGGTCGGTACCTTATCGGGACGACTGGGCAAAAAAAAAAAAAAACTGGCTAATGTAAACATTGTTTATCTTGTTTGTTATGGTTATATACGTATTGAGGAAAAGTTCTCATATTGAAATAAAGAACCTTCGTTCCTGTGAAGGACGAACCAGTGGCAGAATGCATTAACGTACCCACTACGCACTTAAATTCTTGGAAAGCTAAATATAACCGCCTTGTATGTCTACAGTTGTCATACGTAGTAAGAAACGGCGAACTTCCTTTCGTTTATTCAAGTGCATAAGTCCAGCACATATCGATTCCTTACAACACAGCCGTGTTCATTATTCAAATGTGACGCGGCTTGGCCGCAAGTTCAATACCTCGCGTTCTCTGTCCGTGGATTAAACAAATTCGTTGAGTACACGAGATTCTCTTGTTTGGTTTACCGTGGCTCTGAAAACTGGCGCTTCTAGACCTGGCCATACACGACGTAGTAAGTGCACGAATCGAAAAATATGTATGTTATCATCAGAACGATGCGGGAGATTGTGAAATTCTAAATTTCTGATAAGCAGCTGTTTTCTCTGATCTCCAGCGCAGGAATGTTTGTCACAAAAGACAGTCATCAACATTAGAAGAATCTTTTTGATCTGCGTGACCCTGAGAGTGAAGACGTCTGGATCTTTTTGTTCCACGACACAGCGCAACATCCCACATGATTTGAGTGTTCATCTAAAGCCTTCGTTTCAAACATTATTTCATATAGAGTTCTACGAGTCTACGTAATTAAAAGAGAAGTTTTGTATCCAGGGTATGTCTGTAGTGGGTATGATTTCGCGACAGTAGATTTGTGTCCAGTGTAAACAACATCAAGGCCACTTATGTACGAACATTTGCACAGAACACATTCGAAATATTTGTGCATTACAGGTTAATATATTCTCCAGTACTTGCTGTTGAACAGTCAATAAGGAACTGGATTCCAGGGAACAAATTAATATGTTATATTTCCACGAAATGAGTCCAGATGTAGAACTTAATAACAGCATAAATTATTGGTTCGACCAAAGCAGAATCTAATTTTAAATGCAAGTCGGCACACGAATATTCATGTTTTATTTGATAGCGTGATGGCATGGAAAGATGATAAGTACAGATGTGCAAGGTCACGGCTGACTCTACAAAGGCATTTCAAGCCCGAAAGAACAGAATATTAGCAGTAGACTAATGGCTTTCAAATCAGTGCCCGAAATTGCCCGGAACATACCGGAAGGGCGTTCCGGTTGATACCAAAAGTAATTAAAAGCCTTCCGGTTGATACAACTTAACTAACTTAAACGTTCATGAATAACATCGTTTACCTTGCTGGTTGTCAGAATTGTGCAGTTCTGACACTGTTCAAGGTGCATACGTAGTTCGATCTAGAATGTCTCCGCTTCCCGGTTGGTATGTTCGTAAATTATTTAACGATACTAAACGAGCGGGAAGTGGTGTTTAGTGTCAAATGCACATTACACTGGAAATAAATGTAAGGGCCAAATTTGCTAACTTAAGGTTTACTGTTCCTACATTTACCTGGAAAGACTGCCAAATATTATGAAAGAATTGAGTAGGGACAGCCTGTGTCTTGGCCCTAAATAACTACCCTCGTATGTAGGAAAGTCCTTAAAACGTTCGTAGTGGCATGGCTAGTCAGTCAATTTTCTAGTTTTGTGAAAACCAAAGGTTTGTTATCGTTCTTCCACAAACCTGCCGTTGGACCATTTTCTGACGTACAGGAATCCCGTCAACACCTCTCCGAGTCTCAAAGATTTATTTTGATCCACTTGAAATTCTTTGAGGCTTTCCGACGTCAGTTTTATATATTTATATCCGTCCCGCAAGTCTCCTCCCTCATTTTTGTCGCCCCAAGAGTATCGGATCGATAAAAGTGACGAAATTTCTCGCTGTTTTAATTGTTTCTAATTCCTTCTTGTTTTCTCTCTCCTCGGTCCAGACATCAGCAAATTGTTCTTAAACATGCTTGGCTTATCGTGAAATTGCAGTAAAATGAAGTACTGTGGGAACACAAAATGAATATTAGAAAGAGACCACTTAGGAAACTTAGGCGTAGATAGGAGGGTAATATTAAGATAGATCTGCAGGAATTGGGATGTGGGGGCATGGACTGGATCGAGCTGGCACAGGATAGGGACAGGTGGCGGGCACTTGTGAATGCGGTAATGAACCTTCGGGTTCCATAAAATGCGGAGAATTTCTTGCCTAGCTGAGAACCGATTAGCTTCTCAAGAAGGACTCTACTCCATGGAATAAGTAAGCAAGTAAGTAAATAAGTAAGCATATGATAATCAGAGAGATTATTTCAGCAGTCTTAATTTATAAACGAGTATGGTATTTCTACAGGCAAGTGTTTTTTAAACTAGGGGTCACGAACCGTCTGTGGCTGACAAGTGTTTCTTCACCGAGCTGCTGCTTTCCTCCTTTCTCTTCCTCTGTTTCGCCTGCGTGAAGTTCTCCGCGTTGTCCACTGCATGTTTTATTTCCTTGGAATCCCCGACACAGAACGTGGTCGCCATACACTTTGTTGAGGCAGACAGCCCAAGTATTAATGCACCAAATTTCCGGAACCCCCTAGGTCGGAGGGCACTTGCCGCCGTCTGTCTTCCTTTCGCCACACCTCTGGCTATAGCCGTCCTCTGACTCAGAGGCCGGTGCGCCGTCAGTTCTACATGTTCGATCTTTGGTTTCGCCTTTGACATGTTTGCGAAGGACAGCAAGACGCTTAGCAGTGCACGTGGTATGTGTGTAGTTCACTGAGTGTGTATTGTAGATTGGGACGGGATCATGAAGTCACACGCGACACATTGGTAAGTGGACAAGTGAAAGAATGAATGAATGAGTAAATAAATAAATACACTTTAATATTATTTCTTGGTTACTTCCTATTTTCGTATAAAGCAAACCCTCTTTTTATTTAAAAACAGTAGTGTAAGCGCATATAAAATTTGCATTTCATGCCTCATTTCCTAGTAAATAATAAGAACAGTCTTTCTCGTATTATTATTAATATTTACATATTTACGATGTTTAGTAGACTACTTCAGTTCAGTGAATTCAAACTTGGAAGTATATGTGCTCCTCTTTCTCTTCTTTTACGAAAACTCGGATTATAAATTATTTGCGTAGGTCGCGGTCCAAAATGTCTTTCATATTCTGAGTCGCGAGATGAAAGTGTTCAGAAATTCTACTGTCGGTCTGGGTGATATCCATTTGACGACACCATCAAAGCCCGAGATACAGGGGTGGCTGCGAGAGCAGGACGTTTCCATTACCGTCAGGACTTGGAAAGTCTCATCTTACGCTATGAAGAGTGTCTGAATCGGTTTGGTGACTGTGAGGAAAAACGAAGGATTGGTGTCAAAACATAACCGTATGCTTTCCTCATATCCACTTACCTCCATTCATCTAAATAAATAAATAAATACAGAAGAATTTGTTTTCTGACTTTATGTTTTATATTTCATGCATTAACCTTATAATTTTAATTTTCCCCTTCTAAATGAATTGCACCCGAGGCGAGCGCCGCACTTACCCCACCCTTGTTGCAATCTTGCTGTGAGAGGGAGCATCTGCCATTAACAGCAGGGTGAAGAAAATTGTATAAATAGGTGAATAATTTTCATTCTTCACTAAAAATTCTTACAGTGGTTAACCACTTCTATTTAAACAAACAATAGATATATTTATTTATTACACAACCCTGTACAACACAGTCAACATTTCTTCTAGGTTACCAGTTTCGGCCTACATCCAGGCCATCATCACACCTATACACTATATAGAGCTTACGGAAAAACCATACAGTAGTGCACATATTAATCTGGGGGAGAGATCGCGTTCCCCTTACACAAACGTTATAAAACCTGTTGAAATCGGTAAAGACAAGAGTTTTCTTAAATAAGAATTGTAATGCAGAAGATAGACAGTACAAAACATTCCTTGAGGCGTACAGTGCACAGCGCAGCCTCAGTTTCCAGTCACAGTATGGACAATGTACATGAAGTTGATCCGGTGTTACAAGTAATTTGCAGTTTGTTTAAATGTGTGGGAACGCTCCACGTTTTCCCCTAGTATTGTTTTTCTTTACGATTTGTCAGCGTTTTTTTTTTAGTTTGTAAATGTAAAAATTATAAACGTTTAATTAATTGATAGAGCTTTCGTTTATTTATTTATATGCGGTCAGCGTAATCTCAGATTCCAAAGTTGAAAACCCATAAATAGTTATTTGGCAGTTCCTTCAGTTAAGGGTACAACTTCTTGCCACTGATGCCGTCCAATAATGTACATGCAATAGAAGGTGGTGGCGTTTGCAAAGCGACATCTTGCTGTTGTCACTAAGAGGGTTCGATCAAAAATATGAAGTCGATAATATATGCAGCACGCATCAGTACATTAGAAGTCCATACAAAATATATTCGGAAATTCTCATACTTTCTCCTAGAAAAAGAGGTATGAGTGGACTGAATTTTAACTGGCTCAGGGAATTGTTTAACGGCGGATTTTTTGCACGCGGCAATGAAGTATCGAGTTCCATACCAAGAGAGAATGTTTGAACTACATTTCCGCTTATTATGTTGGAAGGTGACCGTTTCGCTTTCAGAGAGCTCAAATGGACGCGCTTTACAGTACAATTGCTGTGTAATTTGACACGAGGATTGCCTGACTTTAAATCGAAGCCAAATTCTGAATGCGTTCCTCTGGTGTAACCTGATATTTTAAAAGCACAGTGGGAAGTCCGACGTTCTCATGACGTATGTTGTTTGCCAGGATAATTGAAACACCTTGTAATTTAACGTACTTATCTCTCGAGCAGCACACGGTAACTGATAATTTTTCCGAAACTTCAGTAAGTTATCGTTTACGTAATAAGCACGACGACAACACACGGAGTTGCGAAACTTGGAGTAGCAATGCTTCTGCAAGGTGAACAATTGCGTTGTGTTTCAAGGTATTTAAGTTGGATAATCCAAAGTAGTTCCTTTATCTCATACTCCTTTCTCAGAACTATGTTGCAGCTTAGTCAGCACACATTAGAGATCCTGAACCGGTGGTCCGCGGAATGCTGCTGGTTCGGACCCTCATATCCTTCCGTCCGAACGGTTGATGTATTCCTTCTGTGAAGATGAGAGTCATCTCAGCTAGCCAGTAAATTCTACGTTTTTTAGTGACCGAATGTTTATTATCGTCTGCCATTGATATCTGCCGACTACACTGAATGGATTCCACGGCCTCTTTCTTACCCCATTTGTTGGAGATCCACTTCTACGTTGCCGTGTCTAAAGTTTTATATTCCTTTCCCATCTCACACGCGTGTGAACTGGTTCAAACAAAAAATAATACCGCTATCTCGGTAAACTGTCGGTAGTTTGAATCCGGCAAAAATTCTTGGAATACTTTCTTTCATCCAACGCTTCCCAGCGGAAAAGAACGAAGTTCTGTATTTCTGCCTGCTTTTTCAGGAAAACGGTAATAACACTAGATACCGAAATTACGAAAACGATACCTGAACCAACATATCTTGGAGAGAAACTGGTTGCCTAATCGGTGAATCAGACACAGAAACTTGATTGCCTAACTGGTGAATGAAACAAGCACTTTTGTAAGCAAGTTATGATATTTTATTTTAATTAAAAATACACGACTGAGGGTTTACATTTGTCATTATTTTAACAGGAAGGGAAATAAGCATTTTACCACTAGAGTCTGCAGAACGCAAGTCCTGCGCAAGGAAGCCAACAATATTCAGAATGGTGGATCAGAGTGTAATTTCATCTACAGTATTACATAAACTGACAATTCATACACAGCCTTTGTTTGAAGGAACAATAACGCTTACTCGCCTGTTGTATCAGAAAATAAAAACGCATTCCCTTGTACATTTTTGACAGGTGTGTATTTGAGGCCACCCCTGAGGGTTACCTTCATCCTTCAAGATATTCCCACAGATCGTGTGAAAATGCCAAGTTCATACCCAAGGTCGTAGCTGCAAACGGGAAATGCTGGATACATGAGAGGCATTTCATACCTCGTCCGTACCAGATTAGGATGACCGTGACAAGCAGTTACAAAACCTCTGTCTAAATAATTAAATGATGTAAACAATAGTTGCGATTTATAATTAACTAATAGGAGAACTGCGTCCGTAATTGCATAGAAAACAGTCCTAAGAAGATAAACCTTTTCTTGGACTGCCTAACCCTGAGGATGGGCACACAATTCTCCTTCGAAACGACGGTAAATATTTGCTAATCGAAATGTTTAACATCTCAGAAGGCCTGAATCTTGACTGTAGTACTTGTCTAACTGGTTAAGAAATTCCGCAACTCGTACGGAATCTGAGAGTACATGAACAAGAGACGCACTGAACTGAAATCTTCATGGAAATGGAAGAAGAAAAAGACCAAAAATAATGTAGAAAAGAAGAGTGGAAGAGGAAGATCTAACAGCAGACTAAGCAAGAAATTGAGTAAAAGAAAATAAATTGGCCGATAAGAGTGTTTGATGTTTGCATTTTGTGAATGTCTTTTGCTTCTTCGAGTAGCAAAAGGAATTAACGTGGCGTTGATGAGGACGACCGGAAAGAACATTCATTAGCCTGCCATTGGTCTCCGTTACGAGTCAGATGAATTTAGTCCACATCATCGCAGCCTATTACTTCGTGATGCATTTAATACTGTTCTCCTATTTAGGCGTAAGCTTTTTCATTGTAATGAGTTTAATTTCATTCGGATTGATTTCACGCTGTAAAGACACAAACGCAATATAGCATTCTGTCGAATAAGAAATATACAAATGTTATTCAGGTTCATTATTGCCACCCTCGAATTTGTTTCCTTTTACTTTCGAATGTAAAGTTAATTTCATTTCAGTGTGTATGAGGGCCAGCAGGAAAACAACAGAAATACGAATCTGCCGCTTATCAGAGATGGAAATGTTTCGATTCTTGATTGATGCGTTATTACATTAAACGATTCCGTGACAGTAGTGCCCAAATTAGTAAAAAATGTTTAACAACCTATGCTGTGCTTCTTTGTGTTCGTGTGCTAGTGCGAACTCTGGTGTAAGAGTCTGAAGCTCCTCCTGTCATGGCCGACTGACCCATAAGGCGTAGTTAACTTCACGGCTGCGCTGCGCATGCGCAGGCTCAACATCTGTTTATAGCGAACCGTTTTACCGAATTTTGTGAAAATCCCAGAAACGGTTTAGTCACATATATCTGGTCACAAATGGACAAACTGACGGACAGCAAAACGAACGGAAGTTATCTGCACACATAAGGCTTTTTTTGCTGGGTAAAGAGCTCCTAAAAAGGAAGCCAACAAGAATGAATGAATGAATGAATGAATGAATGAATGGGGAAAGACGGAAGGACCTAAAGAGAGGAAGTTGAAGAATGTTTCCCATAAATGGTTCTTAATTTATTAACGTTTTAAATACTCCATAGCTTAGGTAGTTTCGATGGAAGTCCTGTTCACGGTCGTCACTCACAAGTTGGCTGTGCTATGCTGTGCTGTGCTGAATATCCTCCTCAGCACACTGTACTCAATAATACATTTTCATATGAAATAATTACCATAAGTTGCTTCACAGAAGCCAGTCATCTGTACAATAATAGAAACGCTTACGTATCCGGAATTACACCAGAGCGAGAGAACATCATTCCTAGGATTGGTTCGTGGGCACTAGTGCCAACTGTGCATGTTGTGTTTCCCGCTGGACCTGACCTGCAATACGTGGCATGTAAACCCTGGTGCTTGTACAGAAAATGAATCAGAACACCACCATGCTATGAAGTACAGATTCGATGAGGAGACCAAAGTAAATTAGTGGACTTAACATGGTATCAAGCCTTTTTCTTTCGCAGTGCTTTGTAGGAGTAAAGTAATCCAATGCTCTAGCTCAGAACCAAATCTGTTTTCCATGTGCAGGACTGTGACTTTGAGCATGAGGATGGGAGAAATATTCTTTTCAGTCTGGTTTCATAAAGGAGAATAGCAGTACAGGGCGATGCATGCTGAGGTTAGTGGCGGCGTAGTGACTTCTGAACGAACAAGTATTTGGAAATTCCGTAGGAAGATTGTCAGAGAGAACAATGACTCGTTAAAGTGGTAAAATTCACTTCTCTAAGTGTCACTTAACGACACTTTTAATTGCAAACATTATATAGCGTTAAACACTTTATTATCCAACTAATGCACAATGCACGACCAATGTGGTAATCAACATCATAGTCGCGAGCTCCAGATGATGGGCTTAGTAGTGCTTGAAACATGTTGAGCCTGTAAGAAGAACAATAAAATAATAAGTGGCATCTAGTTGGTTTTTTATTCTTAAGTAATGCACAATATGTAATTTGTAGATACATTTAAAATTATAAAATATTTAAAAGTGCTCCAAAATGTTTCGGATCACAAAGGATCCATCATCAGGGAGCCTTGTACAGTACGTGGCTAAAAATTACAAGAATGGTTCTATCGTGTCCGTTGATATGGACGTGGTCGGTGCTATGGCAGCATATTCTGACCCGCTGTGCGTGTGTGTAGTTCACTGTATGGGAATGCAGTGTAGTTCACTGTATAGGAAGGCAGTGCCACTTCTACCACAAATCCCACCTGGAAGGAACTGAGAATGAGCCCGGGCCACAACTTTAAAAGAACGTCGACAAACCACCTGAGCCACGGCAGGCCCTCCTCCACCCAAAGAAGAAATTTAAATACCATAATTGCCCGAACATATTTGTATGTCTGGAAACTATAGATTTCTGGGAACATGCATATAAGGAACACGAAGTTTTAGGCATTCTTTGTTCAGCGAAAAAGAACGCCTCATTCCGAGACCTTATCCGTCTGTCTGTCTGTCTGTCTGTGACTAGTATCAGCGACTAAACCGTCTGCTTTATTTTATAAAATTCTTAATTGGACTTATTTGCAAACGGCTGTTGAGTAAGGTCGAGTTTCGTGAAAAATGACTGACATTTGACATATCTTACTTAATTTCTTCTATATTTTCCATGCTTCTAGACCGATTTATATGAAATTCGGTATGCAAAATTTTCGCTTAGTTCCATTGAGTACTCGTGAGTTTCGTAAAATTCGGTGCGGTGCAATCTGTACTTTTTTAAGGCGAAAAATGTACCTTTGCCCTTATTTTCTACACGTTTCGTCTGATTTGGATTAAATGCGATTAATGAAATGTCCAGAAACACGTTTTGAGTGATTGTAACTTATATGAACCCCGACGAAATAAAAACCATACTTTACTTAGGACCCTCAGTGGACTGCAACCCTGGACTTTCCACATTTACCGTCCGATTTCAGTGATATGCGGTATAAGAAAATTTCTCATAATTCTGGTGAGCATTGATGAGTTTCTTGGAGACAGGAACAGAAAAGGCTATATTTTTCTTACGGGTGTAATGAAATTACATTGACTTGAATACCGTGAAGTTGTGCAATGTTGGGGAAAGTATAGAACGCTTTGGTACAGGATGTGAGCATTGTGACGTAATGCAACACTTGCAATCTTGTTAAAGAATAGTATGTTTATTCTTCGGTACAGTTGTGTGTGTGTGCGTGCGTGCGCACGCAGAATTCTTATTTGGGCACGCGTGTTTCCTATTTCTTTGCTTGCCACGTTTCGCTGTGTACAAAAAATTATATGCTTTTAGAACTATTTGAAGAGCAGCCCTATACAAATTCACTTCCAGTACACGAGTGAGTTTACTGCAACACTTCTTTACAACCAGGAACTACCTAACGGACTTTGAATCTGGAAGAGAAACGAAAAGCAGAAGAGAATATGAATTCACATAAGTTACGGACACTATTGTAGACATTAATGGCAAAAATTGAAATGGGAAGATCCGCCCTAAGGAAAATAACTGTGTGTAATAGATGTAACGTATGTACATAATGGTAACGACCAGGCATTTTAGCATTTAGATGCACAGACAAATATAAAGGCAGAACTAGTATTACTCTATTACGTATTAATCTTTCATGCAGAGAAGGAGGCGTTCTTGACGACGTGAAGAAAGAAAAGCGTTTTGTGGGGCCACATCCTTCGGACTGTCTGCATGCGACCTAGTATCAACGACTAAACCATTTGTCGGAATTCCGTGAAGTTCGGAATAGGAGTTCTTCAGACAAATTTTAACCCTTTAAATCCTACTGTTTACTGTATGCTTCACCAGTTTTAACATTCAGTAATACTACAGGCTACACACAACCCGTATTTATATGTTTTTATGGATCTCAGAACAGACAGTGATTATTTCCCTACACAGCACTAACTTATTGGTTTTTATAACCGAAACGTTTTGTATTTACTGCGCGATACGAACTGAACCTTTATAATTACGGTGGATTTTTTGGTAATCAGCCGAGTTACAGCAATACGATTCTTAGGGACGAATGTGAATTTCTGGACGTATTTTCCAAGCGTCTTGTTCGAATTTGATGGCGACGTTCTGACTTGTAAGATTTTATGCTCCCGCGGATAACAAATATGATTCTTGCTTGGCTGAAATCCCTGTCGGGACATCGGCCATCATTATTGTGCCTTTTGATGGTCTCCGTCAGTCCCATTAGGCAACTGCGGTTGTAATAATTACTTGACCTTTCCGTCCTCCATCCCTTTTCTGTTTTCTGCACATGATGTTGTCATGTGACTCTATGGCGTCGTTAAATAACAAACTCATGAATACCTTCTCAAACTCATATGTGTTCGCCCATGATCCACCTGGTCGCAAGCCATCTTTTTATTTCAGTATGTGACCCTGGCATTCCTATGATGACAGCTGCAATCGTAAACGAGTAATCATAAAATTGAACTTGGGTGGTATGCTAATGACAAACGCGACGGGTAAGAGAAATGGATGCCCGCAGCTGACAAGGAGCGCCAGATACAAAGGTGACGGATAAGGAAACATTTGTTGTGTGTTTTTTTTTATTATTGCAATAAATTAAAATAAAAAATTGTCGTGTGTGTTGTTTCTAATATTAGTGTGTGCCATCCCGCTATATTTTCTAACATTAAACCAAGAATTCAGTAACATTTTCTTGGCCAGAACCAAATCTGATCAGTTTTATTTCTACCAAACCATCAGCAACAACCTGAAGAAGGGGACGGAGCCAGTTCCTGAAAAGCAGTAAAACTTTCACACCTTGACGCGGCTGTCTGCCCGAGAACATTTCATTGAATTCCGTCGCCGCGAAAGCTTCAAGACTTATATGAAACCAAGAATTTTTTTTGGCTCAGTCGACGCATATGTGTTGGTAACGAAATTAATTTTGTTTATAATAAATAGCTGTATGTTTCGGCGTCTATACGAAAGTCATTATCAGGCTAAACCACTATAAAAATGAACTACGGAAGCACCTTACATCACGTCATTGCAAATCCAATGTGGTAGTGAGATCTCACGTCTCACAAGAATTTGTGTACCAATAACTTTGTACCGACTCAGTCAAAAAAGGCTACATAATTCAAACATTTCTTTTGTACGTCTCTAGTTCAAATATCAGTCAAATTATTGGCTATCCTGACTAAGTTTTCTGCCGGTATGATTATCTTTTAGACAAAACCTAGCACAATAGTACCTGGAAGGACGCCATGGCTGTTTTCATTCTTATTCTTACCAGCTCACCGTTCGTGATCATATCTGAAGCTCATTTGACGCTACACTTAAATAAGCGTCGTTTAATAACTACCGAATTTGTCACTGAAATGTCATTTTCTTTAACGTCCGCTTTAATAATGTCTTTCCCTTTAAGCCTAGGTCTCTCGAGTGACTTTTTATAACGATTTCCTGCTAAAGTTTTGTAAAAATTTTTTCTCTCTTCCTTGCGTATGATGAGCCCTACCCATATTGGGTTTAATGAAAACCAGTCATTTAATGTACGTGCTGTTGAATCAGGGCATGAACAGAGGAAAGAACTGTGCCACTGGGGAACTCAGCAAATGTTTTACCAGTTCCTGATAACATTATTACGGAAATCCGCACTGAAATACACTGAGGATCATTATTAAATTGCCGACCATTTTAATTTGATGTTTCTTTTGTACGATAATTTGTTTTTATATTGGTACTTTTCAGTCAAATATTGCTGGGAGTTTCATTCGACGGCATTATGTGTAAAGATGGCGCCCTAGACTACAGATCGAAGGTTGTCTGGTGTGGCAACGTTGTTTAACTGTGAAAGTGCCCTGCAAGTGTAAAGAAGTTAGTGATAGTTTGGTGTTTGTGATGCTCCAACAAGAAACTGTAGGAGTTTGAAACAGCAATTTGAAGAAGCTGTTTCTGTTATTCTCAGAGGTGTCGTTGCACGCAAGCTTACGTACTGATAATGGAACAATTAAACACATTTGGAAGAATAAAGTTCATAGAAATCCAGCCGTTTCTCATATAAAAATACGATCGAAGAACTTAGTAAAATGAAACGCCGTGCTCCTGATCCAAATGTTATTCTCGGCCAAGAGACAGGCTACCTGAAGTTTCTTGTAGTTGTCGTCATTGTCGTCAGGTAAATTGGGGTTGATGCACCGCGCTGCAAACCGGGTGGTTGCGGGTTTGAGTTCCGGTTGGGTCATTGAATTTTTCATTGATTTAATCCTTCCAGCCGCACTATGTTCCTGGAGTCGACTCAGCCTCTAATATAAATGAGTATCAGGGGTATCTCCTGGGGGTAAAAGCGGCAGGTGCGTAGGGTTGACAATCTTATCACCTTCATGTGCCAATTGTCCGGAAATTCTGGGATCTTCAACCTCCTGGAGCTTTAAGAGCCTGTCCAGGCCTGTACAGGGAGAGCTTTACCTTATCCGTCAGGTAAATTATAGAATGTGTTGTACGAAATAGTGTTTATCCCAATCTTGTTTTTAATCTTTCGCTGTGTTCTAAATGTAATTTGTTTCTTTTTGGGTAATTCCCGGGCGTCTGAGTTCTAATTGCCGACGTTTCGGAACTCACTATCGTTTCTATCTTCATAAGCAGGTGAATGAAGTATGTCAGTGGATGGATTGTGTTGGGTATTTATACCTAATTTGAGTTGGAGCGGGGAAGTGGCAGAGCCAATAGGAAGTAGTTCCTATTGGCTCTGCCACTTCCCCGCTCCAACTCAATTAAGTATAAATACCCCACACAATCCATCCACTGACTTATTTCATTCACCTGCCTATGAAGATGGAGCCGATAGTGAGTTCCGAAACGTCGGCAATTAGAACTCAGACGCCGGGGATTTACCCAAAAAGAAACAAATTACAATGTTTATCCCTTCTACGTGCCTTCCAGTTTTACCTCTTCGTATTATCTTTCTTCGATAACCATTCTGCCATTCGACTGTGTACAGACATTCACCGACGTACGCAGTAAATACGTTTCAGAAGGTCCGGCGCAAGTCGAAACTGAGTAAATGTGGTCAGCTGTTTGCGTATATACAAGGGAGTCCAGTTGAAATCCATCTCCCAACATAATGGTATGTGATCGGTCGCAGCCCCATCGCCTGCGTTATCGCCCAGCAGTATTCCTCCGTCATTCGTCTCAATGCATTCTTTATGAAAGCCACCCCGTTGTGTTTACTACTATATAAACTACACTTATTCGGTATGCCACAACACGCGTTTATTCTAATTCAGTTTGTTTCCTTGACGTGTGTGCTAAGTGTTTTGACCTCAGACATGTCAATGCAAAAGTCTTACAAAGGACTTTTGTGAGACTTTTGTATTGAACTTCCTCTGTAAGACCTGTATTGACATGTCAGAGGATGATCTGATTATAGGTCGAAACGTGTAGCACGCATGTAAAGGTAAAGGACTGAATTAAAATAAACATGTGTCGTGTTAGACTGAATACGTGTAGCTTTTTTAGTAATAAACACAACGGGATGGCGTCCATAAATATTGATATTACCAATCAATATTCTTCCAACAGTTGGTACAAGAATCTAAAATGGAGTATCGTAATTATATTTTAACAAACAGTGTGTTAATAGAAGATTCTTATTGTATCTTCCTTAGGGTTTTTGTATTGACATGCCTGAGGATGCCCTCAGTATAGATCGAAACATGCAGCACACATGTAGAGGTAACAAATTGAATTAAAATAAATAAAATAAAATAAAATAGACTGAAAAAGTGTCTCGTCTCATTGCGCTTACATTATCCCAAGGAAAAATTCGGTGCCCGTTTACAAAAATATGATTTCATATTTTTTACGTTTTTAAAAATTGCGTTCAAGTCGTGTAGTGTCTGATCGGCTTAAGTAATTCCGGATGTGTGTTCAGTGAAGTAAAATTAGCGCTGTCATCACTTGAATTCTTCCCTCGAAAATAGTATTGAGCATTTCGAAATATTTTAATACAGAAGCTTGATAGATTATTTAGAGGTCACGGGTTCTGCTCTTTGACCACCTGGACTGTCCGGCTGAAGATGCGAAGTCAGCGCATCTCTGATGCTATCGTTGCCATGTCGACAGTATTGGAGGCTGGCCAGGTGTTGCACGTGATTTCTATTTTCTTTCTTGTAGACTCAAATACACCGTACGCAAGTATCCCAGTGTATGTGCTTCTTTCTAATTCAGGCAGACCATGACGACCAGACAGGCCAGGCGCACCTTGTTTTCTCTTTCCTTAGCGATTTTAACAGCAGCTCCGCGTGGATACAAATGCCCCTACAAATGTATGTATTCAGTTTGCACCTTCCGCCTGCCGCGAACCGAACAACAAATACAGCATTCACTCCGAACTGTGACTGCGGTGTGCGTTACCCGAGACCGTGTGACATGCAACTAGAATTTTTATCCCCCCCCCGGGTCTTCATTCCCAACATTTGTTAAACTAAATGTGTATTTTAATTTCTTTTGATTTTCCTGTTATGTTCCATTAATTTTACTTCTAAAATTTAACTCCGCCCTAATGCCACTGAGGAAACAATTCGCTTCGTTACACGTAGGTTGTGACAGTGACAAGGAAAGAAACGATGTGCCTCTCGAGGTACGGTTACCTCTGCTAGTTCCGTATAAACAAGGAAGGTAATGCTAAAATGTTGGGACATAGTTCTGTTGTCAGTAAATGAAAGGCAGTGCTGGTTCATTGACTACAAACGGTCAGGGGCTAATGGCTGCTACATCCGTCTCGTACTAATAGTCCCTGGTCTACGGACACCTAGTTGCGGTGTACTGGGATCTCGGGCTCAAATAATACGAGAGACAAAAGGATAACTTTGAAATTTAAGGCGGTCTTCACATCATTTAAGCAATAAATATCATCAGTATTTTCATTAAAAATAGACACGTCATTGAATAGTTCATGCTGTTAACAACAAAATCACAATATGTTTTAAGGATTGGATTGAAACCTCATTGTATTGTTATCTCTGTCTGCTAACGTGTCAACGTTGTACGTCACCACCCACGGAGAGCAGTCCGTTATGTGCCTTCAGGCCCGTGACGAAAAACATTTTAAATAAAACAAAAATGGTTTTGACACTGCGCGGGGCCACAATCTGTGACCGTAACAAGACAAGTGACAGGGCCGCGAGAGTGACAATGCTGAAGAACTTGTAGCCTTTCTGTTCAGGTCAGAACGATTTGGATCTGCGCGATGCTGCAAAACAAATTAAATTCTTTTGATGTATGTTTGTTCGTTCATCGTTTTATATGCGTAAAGAAGAAAACCAACTAGATGCTACTGAATGATTTATTGCACTCATAATCTGCTCAACATGTTTCGGCCACTTATATGACCATCATCAGGAGCTCGAGACTACACTTGTGTTAATTACCGCATACGGTGTGTAATGCTTTGGTTGCTGGTGGTCGGTGGTCAGGTGCAGGGCAGCAGGCTATGCGTCCGGGATGAGGGAAGCTGCTCGAGCAGCTTCCCTCATCCCGGACGCACAGCCTGCTGACGATGGTCATATAAGTGGCCCAAACATGTTGAGCAGATTATAAGTGCAATAAATCATTCAGTAGCATCTAGTTGGTTTTCTCCTCTACGCATAAATTCTTTTGTTTAGGGTATTCCATAAAATTGTCGAACGTTGGTATTTGTAGAATTCCTTTCCGCTAATATAAGTTTGTCTCAATGGTAAGTCCAATTAAGCTAAGTTTTCGCGAAACATGTGTAAGGTCGTAAATGATAGGTATATTGTATACGTCTAAAAACAAAATCAGCGGTAGGTCTAAACATAGGTAATTGTCCAAAAAGCGCGATTTATGGTGTGTTGTAGTGCTTTTGATACTTGGAGCTACACTATTACGTGTGAAAGTTTAAACACCAATAGATTTTTTAGGTCGTCAACCTACGTGTTATTTTTCCAGTGGAACAAGAGATACTGACAATGTCAATTTAGTAACTTTTCTGGCGCTTAGGTGAAGATAAAAGGGAGGAAATGGTTGGCCGCAGAACTGATAACATTAACTCTGTTCTGGGGTAAAATGTATTGACATCTGTCCACAGTGCTTAACATGGCGCGCCGTGTGGTATCACAAAGATCAAGCATCACTTCCATGCTCAATATGCCTCCCACGATGTTAATGATAGTGTCCAGTTTGTAAATCGAAGATGGACAAGATGCAAGTACCTGTTCACACGCCGGACGATAGTAAACCTCTGAATTCTGACGAACTGTATGGAAATATTTTAATAGACCATACGTTTCCTGCCCATGTAAGGTGGAACTTGAACAGAAATAAATCTAAGTACCAGTTTCCGCTTAACTCTTTACTGCTTACGGTGTCATAAATACCAACACATCGAAAATTGTGAGATTTTGGGTTCTCATGGTAGTCCGTTTGTAGACAACAACCATCTGAGATGCGACGCCCTATAGACATCTACCGAACTTAATGGCATCACGTCCAAGGTTATGCTGTACTGCCAAACTTCAAACTTGCAGGCGGAGACAATGTGTTCTGCCGAAACTCTGTTATCTACCGCCAAGACTACACGATGTCACTACCCCGAAGACCATAATATGAGCTGTAATAATGTTATTTCTTCCTCATAATTTTATTGCATAGTAAATCAGTCTGTAGAAATTTTACAGACATCCTGGTGGTTGAGGTATGAAACAGACAAGCGAGATATGCTAAGACTATTGCTGATCAGGCCTGCTGATAGAATAGAGATGTGATGTGATGTGATGTGATGTGCCCTGTCCTTAACAATGTCATTACGGTGACAGCATCCCAGGGAAATTAATTTCTTTCTTCAGAATAAGGGAAACAACTTTCATCGACATAGCAACAAACAAGTGTGAGGTACTAGCAGTCCCCTGGCCCTAAACCCCGCATTGATCATAATTTGACTTTCACAACTGCGAATTTTCTTTTGTTGCAGGTAAGTTAGACACGAAGAAACAGTCTGATAATTCTAATCCAGATCTTTTTGGATATCGATGGAGATTAATCAGAATTGTAAGTATGTGGAGGATTTTAGAATTAAGTTTGGAGTGTGCTAGAGCCATTGCACAAATGAACTGAACTGTCGATATATTTACAAGGAAGTCTGCTACTGCTACAAGATATGTGAAACGAATTCATTACTTTCTAAGGTGTGTTGTATGTAGGCCATTGTGTTGGAACTAGCGAGTACTGCGTTTGAGGCTGGTGTGATATTAGCCATTTTCTGTTCTGTTGTCAACCTGTGGAGATTAGAGATACGGATTATCAGAAGAGGTTTGTTTGTTATTTCCTTGATATGGTGACACCGTGATTTCCAATCAGCTTCATAGTTCGTTGTTCTTATTTTCCTTACAGATTGCAATGAAAGTCGTAGAAATATGGCTCCAGTTACATTGTTTGTAACCACGGAAAAAACTGTGAAAATGGGTGGGAGAAGTCTGTTTACTGCCCCGCGATAACCCAGTAAGCGATATAATGTCGAGTGAGAGTAACATTTGGCACATACCGAGCTCATTCAAGAAGCCAGTACATAAAGAGGTACAGGTATTTAGTCAATAATACAACAAATATTTCTAATGATGTTTATTAGAGGATGATAACAACTACATGTTTCGGCCTATTCCCGCCATCATCAGGTTTTCATCCGAAAGAGTATTAGTGTTTATAAGATTTATGCGGTTATGTAACGATGGTGGGATCTCATCATCTGTGGTTTTGATTATTACTACTATTAAGAGA
>Ga0123357_10001761_pt1 | contig 23409 bp, 17 predicted proteins | sample TergutEmb28metaG_FD_89873 | JGI IMG/M metagenome (GOLD analysis project Ga0123357, IMG submission 89873) | Embiratermes neotenicus P4 segment gut microbial communities from Petit-Saut dam, French Guiana - Emb289 P4 | ecosystem: Host-associated > Arthropoda: Insects > Digestive system > Gut ... | reverse complement strand
GGAGCAAAGAATTTACAAGAATATATAATTTATGCAAATAAAATTGCTGAAACATCATCATTACATAAAAAGAATATAAAATTACTTAAAAAAAGCGCAAACAGCGTTTAACAATCAGTAACTGCTCACCGCCCTGTTCGGGCAGTTCGGGTTCTAATATGTTATGCGAAATAAAAAACCAAACAATTGAAAAATTATCATTTAAATAAATTCATTGAAATATCAAAAAAATAAATTATTATTGGTTTTTTGAACCGCATAACAAACGAAACTCATAATAGTACTTTAGTTTAAAATGGTTAAATTTTCCCAATAATATGGAAAAATTCGTCAAATAACGAATTTTTTTTGATCAAAATACTCGTTATTTAACGTAAATTTAATTTTATATAAATTCTATATGGTATTATACGGTATATTCTGAATTTTTATCTCCTGTCCAGATATGTGAAGTTTTGGTTTTTATTCCGTTTTTTTTCAGGAAATTTTTAAATTCGATTAAATTAATAATACCTATTGATAATAAATATAAAAAGATATCTTTTACTTCTTTACTTTGAATATTTTTATAAAAATACTTTTCATCTTTATTAAGTCTATTTATGGATTTTGGATTATTCTTTATTGATAATATTGATAATATACCAGGTACATCATCAATTGAATATTCTATTTGGTTTCCGCAATAATAACCATTGGTATAATATTCTTGACCTCCTATGACTACAATGTTATCAGTAATAGATTAATCAGATACACATACAATATATTTATGCGGAATATATTTGAGCGCATATTGAGTTCCTTCCAATTCTTTAAGAAAAATATCATATGTTAGACTTTTTTCTGAAATGTTTTTAAGACCCATAAATATTTTCCCTTTTTACTAGACTTATAAAAAATTTTTTCCGAATTGTAAAAAAACAGTCAACAGTGAACGAAGCCACTTTGAAACTTCTAACTATTCACTGTTAACTTTTTACTATTAACTTCTAACTTCTCACTGTCAACTGTCCACTTCTCCCTTCTCACTTCTAATTTCTCATTTGTATACCTTACTTCGCAGCTTTTATTGTGTCGTAGTAATCCACAAAGTATTTTAAATATTCCTGGTAATTCATACGGTCAAGTTCCGCAAAGTAATTGTTCATATCCGACAGCGGGCGGGCGCCGGTCACAAACTGGGCAAACTGCGTTGTGGCGTAATCGTTAAGCACAGAACTTAGATCGCTGATGCGCCTTGATTTATCCTGATCCCAATAAACGGTAAGCGGGAACTGGGTTGTCAGATACGGGGCCAGATTTTCCCATACGGATTTTCTTACAAAGTCATTCGCCAATGTTACATCAAAACTTTCAGCGGGCGGATTTAATCCGTAAATCTTCATACCGTCGAGGTCCAGGTTGGCCAGGTATCCCGGTACTGAGTTTGTCGGCCTGATCCTGCTCATTGCAAAACTATTGACATTTTCATAGGCGTTGGGCGGATCCCAATAATGCTGAATTGTGTTCCTGTCTATGTACCAGCCTTTCTGCATTCCGTAATTCATGGCGGGGTCGTTGTCCGGGTATCCGCTGTTCGCGTATACGGCGTTTATCGGATCATAGGCAAAATCGAAAATGCGGCATACGACTTCGGGATACTTGCATTTTGATGTAATGATAACCTGGTTGGGTGTGCCGTAATCCGGGCCCATCCAGAAAACTTCGCTGTTGAATTCGCTGGTAAGAGGTTTATTTGAAACATAATCAAACTTGTAGGGCTGGTCCGTTATAACGTCGGCCGGCTGCGGAAGCACACCTACCTTCCCCTGCATGGAAATGGCGTTTCTTGCATTGGCGTTCCATGTAAAGAAGTCTTTGGAAATAAGGCCTTCGTCATACTCGGCTTTGATAAGTTCAACGAATTTGGGATAAATGTTTTTGTCGCCGTAAAGGAATGTAGCTGTGCCGTTGCGCACACCTACATTGACCAAAAGATTATCATTGGTCCAATGGAAGCCAAGCGCCGACCAGATCATGCTGAAGTTATTCTGCGCGCTGAATACTCCGCCGTCCGGCAGGATATCTGCGCCCAGTGTTTTAAATTTGCGAAGAACATTCATATACTCATCAAGGGTCTGCGGAATTTTAAGGCCAAGCTGATCCAGCCATTTCTGGTTAAAGAAAGATCTCCTGTAACCGCCGGTAACCGGACCGTGCATCCAGTCCTTTGATCTGAACTGCGGGAAACCGTAAATGTTACCGTCGGAGGCGACTGACGAACCTTTAAGACCAGGCTGTTCCTGGAACAGTTTATACAGGTTGGGCATTAATGCGGCATTAATATATTGTGAAATCGGCATTATCAGCTTTTCGCTTACACCGTAAACCACAATATCATCGGTGGTGATATTGTTGGGAGCAACGTTGGCGCCCCAAAAAATATCGGGCAAATCGCCGGAGGCGAACATAAGGTTTTTTACCTCCCCGCCCGGCGCACGCGGCGTTACTTTGAGATCAACGTTAAAAGCGTTTTTAACAAAGGTGAACCACCAGATTTGCGAAGGATCATTGTGCAGGGCAAATGTCTGGTCCGACAGCCATGATACAGTCAATGAAACATTAGTGCCCTGTTTGACAATCGGGAAATAACCGTTAAGGTTAATGTAATCCGGATCCCGCCTGACGAAGATACGCCTGGGGCTGCCGCGGTACCCGTTGACGTTCCGGAATTCCCGCTCTGTCCGCTGGCAAAAGCAACAGATATTGATACAAAAAATACCAATAACAACAATGATAGTTTTCTCACACCTTACTCCTTATTTAAAAAAATATTCATTTATTATATACTATTCCCGTAATCTTTCTGCTGTCAATTAAATTCGGCATGGCAAAGGGGTATACGAATGTACAGATGGGGTAAAGAAGAAGCTGAAGCCGCCGCGCGGGTCATAATGGCAGGTTCCATGTTCCGGATTAAAAGCAAATACAACGAGGTATTTGGATTTGAGACTGAATTCAAAAAAAAGATAGGCGCCGCCCATTGCATCGCAATGAACAGCGGAACAGGCGCGATTACCGCGGCTCTTGCCGCCCTTGGCGTTGAACCCGGCTGCGAAGTGATAATACCCGCATATACTTTTATCGCCACTGCCTCCGCGGTTCTGTCCGTCGGCGCAATACCGGTCATCTGCGAAGTTGACTCCTCTCTTACAATGGACCCCGATGACGTTGAAAAAAAGATTTCAAAATATACAAAAGCAATAATACCTGTGGACATCGCAGGTTTTCCCTGCGACATGGACCGCCTTATGGCCCTGTCAAAAAAATACGGTCTTGCTGTTGTCGAAGACGCCTGCCAGGCGGACGGCGGAAGCTACAAAGGCAGGCGCCTTGGCTCAATCGGCGATATCGGCGCTTTTAGTTTTAACCAGGCAAAAATAATCTCGGCCGGCGAAGGCGGCGCCCTTGTTACCAATAACCTTAAACTTTTTGAACGCGCCGTAATCTTCCATGATGTCGGCGCTCCATTCTGGCCCTACGAGCAGCCCATCAGCGCCGCGCCTTTTAACGGAAGGAATTACCGTGTCACCGAAGTAACAGGCGCAATCCTGCGCGAGCAGCTAAAACGGCTGGACGGAATACTGGCAGACCTGCGCCGCGTAAAAAAAACCATCATGGACGCAGTAAAAGATGTTGTAAATTTCGCGCCTTCCAATGACATAGAAGGCGACTGCGGAGTACAGCTTCCGTTCCAGTTCTCCGCGATTGAACAGGCAATAAAATTCGAAAAACAAATCGGCGCCGAACGCCCAATCAACACGGGCCGCCATGTCTACAGCAACTGGAGCAGCATACTGGAAAAACGCGGCGGCCACAGCGAAGGCGCGAACCCGTACACTTACCCGGCAAACAGGGGCCTGAACATGGACTTCAACAAAAATTCCTGTCCCAAATCCCTTGACTACCTGAGCCGCACAGTCTACTTAAAAATAAACCCCGACTGGACCGACGCCGAAATCGAAGAAAAAATTAAGTTGGTGAGGAGTAGTAAGTAGGGAGTGGTTAGTAGTTAGTAGTTGGAACTAAACTTTTCGTAGTACCACTTCACCACTTACTACTTCACCACTTACTACTTCACTGCATCATAATAATCAACAAAGTACTTCAGATACTCCTGGTAATTGAGCCTGTCCAGCTCGGCAAAATAATTGTTTAATTCCGATAACGGGCGGGCGCCGGTTACGAATTGCGCGAACTGAATTATGGCGTAATCATTGATGACGCCTGCCAAGTCGGTCAGCCGTTTGGATGTGGCGCCGTCCCAGTAGACTACAAACGGGAACTCGGTAACCGCGTAGACAGAGAGGTTTTCATAAGTACTCTTGCGGGAGAAACTGTTCGCGTCGTTTATGTCCCAGTCTTCTTTGGGGGGATTGAGTCCGTAAATTCTCATGCCGATTGCGTTGTTGTCCTTGAGCAGACCAATCTGATTATTTGTCGGCCGGATTCTGCTCATGGTCCAGTAATTGGGTGAGTTTTCGTAAAATGCCGGGTTGTCCATGTCGTGGGTTATCTGGTTATTCTCTATGTGCCAGCCTTTCTGCATTCCGTAATTCATTGCCGGATTGTTATCGGGATAACCGCTCATCGCCAGTACACAGTTAACTTCATCAAAATGGAAATCGGCCATTCGGCATACAACTTCGGGGTATTTGCACTTTGAAGTTATTACCATTAAGTTGGGCTGAACGTAATTGTTGGGCGATACCCAAAATATCTGGCTGTTGAGTTCACTGGTCAAAGGCTTTGCCGAGACATAGTCAAAGCGGTACTGCGGCGCGGTGAGGGTCATCATGGGAGTCGGAAGCACGCCGCCTTTTCCCTGCATGGTTATGGCTGTTCTGGCGTTGTTATCCATGGTAAAGAAGTCTCTTGTTATAAGGCCTTCATCATACATGGTTTTATAGGTTTGCAGGAATTTTGCGTAAATATCCCTGTCTCCGTAAATAAATGTGGCTTTGCCGTTGCGGGTTCCGACGCCGGTAAAATCAATACCGGTCACACTGTTCCAGGTAGCCCAGTGGAAACCAAGCGCCGAACAAATCAGCGGGAAGCTGTTGGTCGCCTGAAATATACCGGCGTCAGGCAATACATCACTGCCTATAGTCTTGAATTGACGCAGTACGTTCAGGTATTCATCAAGTGTCCCGGGCACTTTAAGCCCAAGCTGGTCAAGCCATTTCTGGTTGTAGAATAGTCTCGCCAGTCCGCCGGTAATCGGGCCGTGCAGCCAGTCTTTTCCGCGGAAATTACTGAAGCCGTAGATTTTCCCGTCAGAAGCAACCGAAGGGCTCATGAGTTCCGGATCATCGCTGTAAACTTTTGAAAGAAGCGGCATCAGGGTTGGGTTAATAAAATCAGAAATCGGCATTATCTGTTTTTCGCCGATACCGTAATTTACAATATCGTCGGGGGTAAGGCCGTCCATCCAGATATCCGGCAGATCACCGGAAGCGAACATGATGTTTTTAATCTCGTTGCCGGGCGCGCGCGCCGTAACTTTAAGGTCGATATTCATCGCGTTCCTGACAAACGTAAACCACCATATCTGAGCGGGATCATTTAATTTGTTGAAAGCCTGATCCGGCAGCCACGAAACTGTAAGCGAAATATTGGTCCCCTGTTTTACAACAGGGAAATAACCGTCCAGGTTAATGTAAGACGGTATCCCGCCCGGGCCAGACGCCGCGGCCGCAGGACCGCTCTGCACGCCGGAAGCAAACAGGACTGCCGGTATAATCAGCAGCGCGAAAAGCAAAACTTTTGTTCTTTTCATCAAAATCTCCTTTATTATAAATTAAGCTAGTAATATATTATAAATGAAACGTTTCAAATGTCAAATTCAAAATGAAAAAATCTGTTTGAAACGGCAAGTTCAGCGTGGGCGCGGCATGCCGGTCCGGTACAATCTGTGTCACGCAAGTTGTGTCATTGACGGCAAATTATTTCAACCATACAATGATAACAAGTAAAGAATATTACTTTTATTTCCAGGAGGAAAATATGTTCAGATGGGGCCAGGAAGAAGCGGACGCAGCTTCACGTGTTATTTTATCAGGTTCTCTTTTTCGTATTAAAAGCAAATTTAACGAAGTAACAAATTTTGAAAAAGAACTAAAGGCCAAAATCGGCGTGGAACACTGCGTTTGTGTAAACAGCGGCACAGGGGCAATTACAGCCGGGCTTGCGGCTCTGGGAGTCGGTCCGGGCGACGAAGTTATTATGCCCGGTTATACGTTTATCGCGACAGCCGGAGCTGTTCTGGCGCTCGGCGCAATTCCGGTTATCTGCGAAATCGACGAAACACTGACCATGGATCCCATTGACGTAGAAAAGAAAGTATCCAAACACACCAAGGCAATTATTCCGGTTGATATACAGGGTTTTCCCTGCGATATGGATCGTCTGACGGCGCTGTCAAAAAAATACAAGTTTGCGATCCTGGAAGACGCCTGCCAGGCGGACGGCGGCAGTTACAAAGGAAAACGCCTGGGCTCCTTTGGAGAAATCGGAACATTCAGCTTTAACTGGTATAAAATAATTTCCGCGGGCGAAGGCGGCGCCATGGTAACCAACGACATAAACCTGTACCAGCGCGCGATAATTTTTCATGACATCGGTTCCAACTTCTGGCCCTATGAAGAAAAAATAACAGAGCCGTCATTCAACGGCCGCAACTTCAGGGTAAGCGAAGTGACCGGCGCGATCCTGCGCGAGCAGTTAAAACGCCTTGACGGAATTCTGGCGGATTTGCGCCGCGTTAAAAAAACGATCATGGACGCTATCAGCGGTTTCGCCAGGTTCGCGCCGTCCAACGATATCAACGGTGATTGCGGGGTAATGATGGCGCTGCGGTTCGGTACTGTGGAAGAGGCGATCAAGGCAGAAGAAGTCATTGGCACAAACCGCCCAATCAACACCGGCAAACACGTTTACTGCAACTGGCCCAATGTTATGGAAAAACGCGGCGCGCACTGCGAGTCAGCCAATCCCTATAAATACGAAGCAAACAAGGGGCTGAACATGGACTTTGGTCCCAAGTCATTGCCGAATACTTTGGACATTCTGGCCCGCACTGTGTATATGCCGATGAACCCGGATTGGGACAGCGCAAAGATTGACGAGAAAATAAAACTTATAAAGTCCGCTTATAATAAATAGAATAACCGGAGTATAAAATGGCATTATCAGGAAATGCATTGTCAAAAAATGTATTATCGGCCGGAGTTTCACGCGAAATAATTACGCCAAAGGTCGGGAGCTATTTGTTCGGCTACCACGATCATCTGGTAAGCCATTCGGTAAATGATCAGCTCACGGTAACAGCGCTGGCCCTGGAATCCGGCAATGTAAAAACAGTTCTGCTCAGCGCAACAGTCTGCCTTATTGATACCGACCTGGCAGATAAAATACGCGCCAGGATTGGAAAGGCGCTTGGTATCCCCGCTCAAAATATAATACTGAGTGCGACACATACCCATACCGGACCGCGCACCGACGGCTTTTCCAAATGGGGTACAATCGACACCGAATACTGCGATAATATTTTTATACCCAAATGCGTAAGGGCCGCGCGGACCGCAATGGAAAACCGGCTTGCTGCTATCGCCGGCGTCGGTACAACCGAATCTATGGTCGGTATCAACAGACGGCAGCTGCTCCCGGACGGCTGCGTAATTCTGGGGCAAAACCCAAATGAAGTTTACGATTCAACAATGACTGTGATTGCCTTTAACGGTACAGACAAAAAACCGCTCGCTAACCTTGTCCACATCGGCGCGCATTGCACAGCCGCCGGCATCTGCGGCGAAATTTCGCGTGACTGGGCCGGCGCAATGACCGACAGACTGGAGGCGGAGACAGGCGCAGTCTCGATGTTCTTCAACGGGACCGCAGCCGATATCGCGCCGCGTATTCCGAACGGCAGGTCGTCGGGGAAAAGCATTCAGTACGCTATGGAACTGGGCGGGCTTGCGGGTATTGACGCGGTCAGGGCATATAAATCTATTAAAACATTCCGCGAAGAATCAGTATCTCTGGCAAGCGGTAATATCGAACTTGCCTTCCTGCCGCCGATACCGCAGGATTCAATTCCAGCACGGATTGAAGCAACAAAAAACAGTACATGGAAAGGCTGGAATTTCGAAAAATATTCACTGGAACAATTAAATGCCCTGTACAAAACAGGAGACCCCGGGCCGCAGTCCCTGCAATATACGCAGACAATTGTCCGGATCGGCGATACGGTAATAATACCGTACCCCTTCGAAACTTGCACAGAGATCGGTCTGCGTCTGCGGAGTTACAGCCAGTTTGCGCATACGCTTTTGTTCAGCTGCACCAACGGCAGCAATTCTTATTTGCCGGCCCAGAGCCAGCTCTGCCGCGGCGGCTACGAAGTAGAATCGTTCAGGTGGTTCAGGCCGCGGCAATTGCCGGACAATACAGATACGCTGCTCATTGAACAGAATCTAAAACTGCTGGAAAAATTGCGGGATTCTTAGTGCCGGAATCCCGCTCTCTTCTATTTAATTCGAAGCCTTTACATTCTCGTAGTAATCCACGAAATATTTTAAATATTCCTGGTAACCCATTTTGTCCAAATCGGCGAAATAATTATTCATATCCGAAAGAGGACGGGCGCCTGTTACAAACTGCGCGAATTGTGTTGAAGCGTAATCGTTGAGAACAGATCCCAAATCACTAAGCCGTTTTGATGTTTGCTGATCCCAGTATACAGTAAACGGGAACTCGGTCACCGAGTATATCGATACGTTTTCATAAGTGGTCTTTCTGGAGAAACTGTCGGCGTTGGTTATATCCCAGTCTTCCTTGGGAGGATTAAGCCCATAAGCCTTCTTTGCGGTCGCCGCATTGTTGCCGACCATACCGGGCATATTGTTAAGCGGCCGTATTCTGGTCATGGCAAAATAATTTTCAGATTCGTACTGCGCGGGATCAAAATGCATATCCACAAAATTATCATTGATGCCGATGCTCCAGCCCGGAATCATTCCGTAATTAAGATCCGGTTTTATATCGGGAAACCCAAACTGGACTGTGAGGCCTGTATCAACATTGTAATCGTAATCAAGCATCCTGCAGGCAGCTTCCGGGTATTTGCACTTTGAAGTAAGTACAATTACATTGGGCGCCGCATAATTGCTCGGCGCAACCCAGAATTGCTTGCTGTTCAGTTCGCTGGTCAGCGGTTTTACAGAAACGTAATCAAAGTACTGGGCAGCCGAAGTCATGGTTACAGGCGGCGCGGGAATTACTCCGCCCTTGCCGGCCATTGTAATTGCTACCCTGGCGCTGTTTGTCATTGTAAAGAAATCCCGGGTGATAAGGCCTTCATCATACATTGTCTTCATGGTCTGTACGAATTTGGGATATATCTCTTTGTCGCCGTAAACAAATGTTGCCTTGCCATTCCGTGTTCCTACAGCGGTAATTCCATTATAACCTGTCCAATGGAAACCCAGCGCGGAATAAAGTTCGCAAAAATTATTTTGGGCGGTAAAAATACCTGCGTCCGGCAGAACGTCACTTCCAAGTGTCTTGAATTTACGCAGGACGTTAAGATAATCGTCGAGGGTCTCCGGAACTTTTAACCCAAGCTGGTCAAGCCACTTCTGATTAAAAAAGGCTCTTGCCAGTCCGCCGGTAATCGGTCCGTGCAGCCAGTCCTTTGCCCTAAAGTTGCTGAAGCCGTACATATTTCCGTCGGGCGCGACAGAAGGACTCTTGAGGTCCGGATCGTCGCTGTAAACTTTTGAAAGATTGGGCATAAGAGTTGGATTGATATATGAAGTAACCGGAATTATCAATTTTTCACCGATACCAAAATTAACGACATCATCAGGTGTAATACCTGCCATCCAGATATCCGGCAAATCGCCCGACGCGAACATCAGGTTCTTAGCCTCAGCGCCGTCAGCGCGCGGTGTTACTTTGAGGTCGATATTCATCGCCTTTTTAACAAAAGTAAAATACCACAGATCGTCCGGGTTGCTGGTTTTGGCAAAAGTCTGATCCGGCAGCCACGACACAGTCATCGAAACATTTGTCCCCTGCTTAACCACAGGGAAATACCCGTCAAGGTTTATATACGAAGGAATCCCGCCCTGCGCCGCGGCAGCAGGCGCATTCGTTGTTCCCGCGCCGCCCTGTGCCCCGCCCGCGAAAACCACTGCCGTAGTAATCAGCAGCACCGTCAAAACCAAAGTAATTTTTTTCATATCAATCTCCCTTTTATACTTCTGAAATCTTCTCTATTTACTATCAACTATTAACTACTAACTACTAACTGTTCACTTCTCACTTCTCACTTCTCACTTCTCACTTCTCACTTCTCATTTGTATCAAACAATTTACTGTTCTGCGCGTGAGCCTCCCCCATCACCTTCATCTGCAAAAGAACCTGCTCGGCTTTTACGGGGAATTCACTGCCGTTTACGATGCTGTCATAAAGCGCCCTGTAATAGCTTACAGCTTTATCCGGAGTATCTTTGTTTTCATTCCAGTTTTCTTCATAAAAATTTAATTTCTCGCGGCAATACAGCGGCTCGCAGTTTTCGTTCCGCAGCGGGCGGAGATCAAGTTTGAGCGGAGTTGCCTCTGACGGAATAAAATATTTCCAGGTCAGGGATGAATCGTTTCCCTTCATTGTACCGTTGGTTCCGTGGATGGTAAAAAGCTGGGACGGATAGGCGTTGCCTGCCGACATTTCCAGCTCGGTCAGCGGAGCACCGGGCGATGTCATTATCAGCTTAACGTAATCTTCGCCGTTTCCGGCGTAATTGGCATGGTCCATGTGAGCGAAAACTTTAACATCGGCCGGGAATCCCATCAGTATTAATGCAATGTCAACATAATGCGGCCCGTTATTGAGCAGCACACCGGCTGTGTTGGCATGAACGGTCTGCCAGTCCCAGCGGCGGGCCAGTGAGGCAAATTCAATCCTGATTGCGATTATACGGCCAAGAACGCCTGAATCAATAATTTCCCTCATCTTTTTAAATCCGGCAGAAAAACGGTACTGTTGAAAAGCATAATATTTTTTACCGGCCTGTTTTGCTGTATCAAGCACAGTCTGAAATTCCGCGGCGTCTTTGGATACAGGTTTTTCGCTTAAAACATTAAATCCGCGCTTGAGTAATTCTTTGCTTATCCGCGCGTGGTCCTGGCTAAAAGAAGCGTTTATTACAAGATCAACATCATCCCTGTGATCATATAAACCGGTATAATCAGAAAAAACCGGTTTGTTCATTTCTTTTTTGATCATGGCCTGTCTCTCGGTATCCGCGTCAACATAACAAAAAATTTCAAACAAGTCCGGCAATTGCTTTAAAGTCTTGGTATGAATGTCCCGTCCGCTCCTGCCGTACCCGATAATGGCAACCCGAATTTTTTCCATAATCACTCCCTTTTAAAACTAAAATCCTTTTAATTCCTCATTCCTCATTGATTATTTTTCATTTATCCTTTTACCGATCCTATCATAACTCCCTTTACAAAGTATTTCTGAATAAACGGATACGCGATTAAAAGCGGCGCGCTGGAAATAAATATCAGCGAGTACTTCATGACCTGGGCCATCTGCGATCTTGCCATCGCGGCGTTAATCAGATCATCGTCGCCCAGTTCAATGGCCGCCTGGAGGGCCTGTTCATTCATAATCAAAATACTGCGCAGTACAAGCTGCAGGGGATACAGATTGTGATCGGAAATATAAATCATGGCGTTAAAGTATGAGTTCCAGTGGTTAACGCCGTAATAAAGCGACATTACCGCGATAATGGGAGCGGCAAGGGGAAGGGCAATGCTGAAGAACATCTGTATGTGGCCGGCGCCGTCAATTTCAGCGGCCTCATACATTTCGTCAGGTATGGTGGTCTGGAAAAACTGCCTTGTAACAATCAGGTTATAACAGGTTACCCCCACTCCCACGATCATTACCCACGGCGTGTTAATAAGGCCCAGACTTTTTATGAACATATATGTCGGTATCAGCCCGCCGCTGAAGTACATCGTAATAAAGAAAAACCACGTAAAAATTCTTCTGAAGGGCAGATACTTTTTGCTCATTACATAGGCGGCCGGAATTGTCAGTATAAGGTTATACAGGGTCCCGAACAGCGTATAAAAAATTGTATTCCTGTATCCGATCCAGATATTGTTGTTGCTGATGACGTTCTTGTAGGCCATCGTGGAAAAACCTACCGGCCACAATGTTACCTTGCCCAGCGCGATCGCGGGCGCCTCGGAGAACGACGCGATAATCGTATAGTAGAGGGGATAGGTAATTATCAAAGTTAAAAAAATTATTATAAGCAGGTTAATAACAGTAAATATTTTATCTACCTTGGCTTGCTGCATTTTTATGCTTCCTTCTTAAGTATGCTTCTTTTACCACAGACTTGTCTCAGAAACACGTTTGGCAATCTGGTTAACGATTATGATACAAATAATATTTACTATATTGTCAAACAATCCGATGGCTGTCGAATAGCTGAACTGTCCGCTCCCCAGCCCTACGTTGTAAACATAGGTTGAAATAACACGCGAGGCGGGCAGGTTAAGGGCGTTCTGCATCAGCAGGATCTTGTCCCTGCCTACGCTCAATATGTTGCCGGTCCTTAAAATAAAAAGAATAGTCGCTACCGGAATAATACCGGGCAGGTTAATATGCCGCAGAATCTGAAGCCTGGAAGCTCCGTCTATTTTGGCGGCTTCCACAAGCTCCGGTGATATTGAAGAAAGGGCCGCCAGATAAATAATCGTTCCCCATCCCAGGCTGCTCCACAAACCGCTGAATACATAAACGCTGGCAAAGTACCTGGGCGTCGTCATAAACGGAATCCGGTTCCCGCCAAGAGCGGCGACGATGTTATTGACAACTCCGTTGGACGTATCCAGTATCAGCAGAACAAGCGAGGCAACGACAACCGTTGAAACAAAGTGGGGCGCGTAAGTGATCATCTGAACAGTCTTCTTTAAAAAACGGTTATCGATTTCGTTGATCATCAGCGCGAATATGGGTTCAATGGGAAACAGGGCCAAAGAATAAAGACTAATAACCAGAGTATTGCGTACAATCGCCCAAAAATCAGGATAAGTCAGGAACCGAACAAAATTTTCCATACCTGTCCACGGACTGCCCCAGATACCAAGAGACGCCCGGAAGTTTTTAAAGGCAATCTGGATACCGTAAAACGGAATATAATGGAACATTGTAACCGTAACGACTGCCGGAAGCAATAAAATAAAAAGCTGCCAGTGTTTTCTAAGCGACTTTTTTAATTCCCTGCGTCTAAAGGCAAAATCAATACGGGGTTTTTGTGTTGTAGAATTAATAATTTCCCCCTGGTACAGGAATTTTTTGCATTGGAAAAATTTTAGATCATAACAAAGTAAAAGTCAACCTAAATTATGAATTTTTAATATTAAAATTATTTATTAAAATTATTTATAACTTCACGTTCAAAATTCCGCGCGAACACAAACTGTCCTTCCGCAGAACTCACATTCTCGCGGGGCGGACAAAAAATTGGAGAGATTAAGGTTATCGGCGTGTAAGGTTTCCTGTCACGGATAATTTTGACAAATCCAAGTATGGCCGGCAGGAATGTTCTGTGTGTCAAATCACCCAAATAAAGATTTATACCAAGTTTAAGTGTTATAAAATCGGCCGGCAAATCCCGTATAACAAAAGCCATCATCGGCTCAATTTTGCACTGTCCGACGAACCCAAGATTGGTCAGGTGAAGATTGTTATTGCGGGCGGCTATTGCCGGCCAAATATCTGAAGGCGAATCTGCTGCCGCGGCCTGGCTAATCGAGCTGCCGTAGTGAACCCATCTTTTTTGGGTGACAGGAGTTTTTTTGATTATCGCGCCGCTGTCTGTCAGAATCGAGTGAAAATGAACCTGGTATCTGTGATCAAGCCATACGCAGTATTTTTTTTCGCCGCCGGCATTCCTGCGGATCTCCGCCTGCTGTGTACCAGGTTCCATCGTAATTTTTTCGTGCAGTTTGTCATCGATAAAAATATCCAGTTTGACTTCGTGATCATGACTGCCAAATTTTAGAACTACAGTTTTAGAATCCGTAGTAAAACAAAGCCGTACACCGGAACAGAGCCTGCCGGTATCATCTTTAAGTACAGGAAACAACAGCTGGTGTCTAAAATCAATCCGCCAGGGAGTCACTTCACCTCCGGTGTCACCGGAGGTGTCGCCGGAGTCTTGTTCAGCGCTTACCGCGCCTTCAAAAGAAAAAACATTGTCCCGGTAAAAAAATTCTTTTGTCATTCTTAATTGGAGATTTTTACCTTGTCGTAATAATCCGAGTAATACTTTATATACTCCTGATAACCCATTTTGTCCAGTTCAGCAAAATAGTTATTCATATCTGAAAGCGGGCGGCCGCCGGTAACAAACTGCGCGAACTGTGTTTCCGCGTAATCATTAAGGACCGAACTCAGATCTGTCAGACGCTGAGCTGTTTCCGGATCCCAGTATACGATGAACGGGAATTCGGTTACCGCGTATTTGGAAATGTTTTCGTAGGTGCTCTGCCTTGCAAAGCTGTCGGCATTGGTCGGATCAAATGCTTCTTTGGGGGGATTCATTCCGTACATCTGCATGGCGGTCTCCGCGGCGTTATTGGTAATGCCTATCATGCCGTGCAGCGGCCTTACCCTGCTGTTGACAAAATAATATTCCGACGGATAAAGGGCAGTGTTGTCAATATTCATGTCCATCAGATTGCCCTTGATTGTCCAGCCGGGTATCATTCCGTAGTTCATTGCAGGCTGTGTATCCGGATAACCAAAATAGGCGATAATGGTGTTTTCCGGCGTATAGTTAAAATCAAACAGCCGCATGGCTGCTTCAGGATATTTGCAATTTGATGTTACGGAAACAAAATTCGCGTTTACGTAATTGGCCGGCGATACCCAGAAAAGGGTCTTGTTCAGCTCGCTGGTCAGAGGCTTGGCCGATACATAGTCAAAGTAATATTGGGGATCAACATACGTTATGGGCGGACCGACAAGGGTTCCGGCTTTGCCTGTCATGGTAAAAGCGTTTCTCGCGTTATTGGTCATTGTAAAATAGTCTTTAAAAATCAGGCCTTCATCATACATGGTTTTATAGGTCTCGACAAATTTGGGATATATATCCCTGTCGCCGAAAACAAAAGTTACTTTGCCGTTGCGGGTGCCAACACCTGTTATGTTGTTGCCGCCTGTCCAATGGAAACCAAGAGCGGTATAAACGAGCATAAAGTTATTGGCGGCTGTGAATATACTGCTTTCAGGAACTACGTCGCTGCCAAGAGTTTTAAACGCGCGAAGTACATCAAGGTACTGGTCAAGGGTCTCCGGCACTTTTATTCCCAGTTTATCCAGCCACTTCTGATTAAAGAATGCTCTTGCCAGACCGCCTGTAATGGGACCGTGCAGCCATTCCTTGCCCCTGATATTTGCGAAGCTGTAAATCTTCCCGTCCGATGCTGTAGACGGGCCTTTGAGCTCAGGGTTATCACTGTAAACTTTATACAGGTTCGGCATCAATGTGGGATTAAGGTAATCAGATATCGGAACCAGCTGTTTCTCGGAAACACCGTATGTAACAATATCGTTGGGAGAAAGGCTGCCAAGCCAGATATCGGGAAGATCCCCGGAAGCAAACATCAGGTTTTTAACTTCATTTCCCGGGGCTCTTGTTGATACATCAAGGTTAATGTTCATTGCCCTTTTAACAAAAGTAAAGTACCAAATGTCGGCCGGATTGCTTGTTCTTGCCCATGTTTCATCCGGCTGCCACGATACAGTCATCGTTACATTGGTTCCCTGCTTAACAATCGGAAAGTAGCCGTCAAGGTTAATGTAGGACGGAATTGCACCTGCTGCATTTGTCCCGGCGGCTGTACCCTGGGCGCCGCTTTGTGCTCCGCCGGCGAACAATGCCGCTGACATTCCAAAAAACACTGCCAGGAATATTACGATCTTCTTCATGAAAAACTCCTTTTATATGATTTTGCCGGTAAAATTTAGTATGCCGGTATTTTAGAAATTTCTTTAACAACTTCTAATTGTACTACTAACGCTATGAACTTACAATTCTTGTTTATGTTCCGTAATAATTTTTTTTTCATAAGTTTTAACAAAAATAATTATTTTCACAAAGTACGCACAGTCAAATTGGCATATTCGCCGATTGTGGGCGACATTTGCCTAAAGCCCATATGTCCTCCTGTTAGAAGGGGGCCGTAGGTTTCTCCGTCATCGTAAAATACAAAGCTGGGAATACGATCGACATAAAAGGCGATTAGTGGACCGTTTTTAAAAATGCTTAGCCTGAATGGTGGTTTACAGTATTTAAGTTCCGGTATGGGATCACCTCCCTGGGCAGCCATGTGGAAGCCTTTGCTTTTGCGCAGGTTACAGGTTCTTAATTTTTCACCGGCGTTGTGGATTGACAGCAAACGGTAGTAGGAAACATGGAAGGTATTGATGTCACTATTGTTATATTGGTTATACTTTCCTGACCGCGGAGCCGCGTCAAACACGCTGCCGCCATTGCAGTTTTTGGCGGAAAAAAACATCATGCAAAGCCCTGTTTGCGATAGTGGGGTAAAGTCCCATTCGATCAAAACATCCGACGGTAATTCCCTATCGCACCAGTAGACATAATTGGCGGCTTGGCCCAGAGCCGGATCAAGTACTGACGAAAGCCGCATACGGCCATCGGGGAAATCCACTTTTGCCGTACCTTCAAGCCTGAAACCTACGACATCTGCTGCAGACGCTAGCGCATTTTGGTAAACCGGCGTCTTAAAAGGAGCCATAATATTTTCGTAACTAAAATTTGGCATAATTATTTTATGTCCATAAATTAAGTTTTCTTTTATTACCCTTATACCCTTGTGGTCGAAAGCCCGCGCGGAAACTTCGCCCAGCAAACTGCGATATGCATTAACAAATCCCTGGTCATTTGTTCGCGCAGCTTCAGTATGTCCGGCCTATCGTATAGATTATCAATCTCCAGCGGATCATTTGCAAGATCGTAAAGTTCGCCTATTGTATCGTCAAGTCTCTGCAGCGCGTCCGGTGTTTTACCGGGCATATTAAGTATAAGCTTATATCCGCCGGAACGCCACATGTATTTGGGGCCGTACTGTTCTTCGTGGTAACCGGAGCCGTGGAACTCCGAGAACTGTCCCTTGCGGCGGCAGGGTCTTAACAAACTGGATCCGCACAGCCAGGAGGGAGCTTCGCTGTCAGCGAGATCGAGCAGGGTCGGCAGTATGTCAACAAGCTCCGCCGGACGCGGGTCAACAGTTCCGCGCAAACCAGGCGGGACTGCCGCGCCTGATAAAATCATGGGTACGCGGACGCTTGGTTCGTAGAGGCTGTATTTGCTGAAGCGGTAGCGCTCGCCCATGGAATCGCCGTGATCGCTGGTAAAAATAACGGCCGTATTTTCAAGTTCGCCGGTTTCCCTTAGCGCGCCGATCACTTTACCGAACAGATAATCCGCCCACGAACACATCGCGTAATAACGCAGTGTTGTCCGGTGTTTGGTTATTGGATCAAGCTCCTTCCATGCGGCGCGGAAACGCCAGGGAGTTGTATGCTCGTACAGTTCCCAGTCCGGCGGCGGCAGCGGGGTATCCGGAATTTCGTCAATATTGTACAGGTCTTCGAATTCTTTGGGGCAGTTAAAAACCGGATGCGGAGGATCTATCGAGAGATATGCAAAGAACGGTTTATCAGCTGAATTTTCGTTATCAGCAGTTTTACTGCCCGCGGCTGCAGCGTTATCAGCGGCTTTGCGGCTGCGGATAAAATCAATCGCGCATTCGGCAAGCCAGGAAGCCGGATGTTTATCTGCCGGAACCTTGCTGGTCTGCCCTACGTAACCGGCCACATCCTCCCCTCCCCGCTGTGTTACAATTTTTTCTTCTGCCAGAAGTTTGGCGTATTCCGGCCTTTCTTCTCCAAACATTTTGGTATCCGGAGTCTGGTTTTTGGAACGGCCCATAACTTCATGCACATAATCAAATCCGCGTTTGGAAGCGACAGTCCCGGCGATCTCATGCGGGATATCATACTGACCGATATACCAGTGGGTTTTGCCGAAGCAGGCCGTAACATAACCGGCATCCTTAAGGTATTGGGCAAAGGGCTTTACCGGCAGCGACTGGTCCGTAGGCCACATCTGCATATTGTGGCGTACCCCGATCTGCGAAGGGTAAACGCCGGTCATCATCGAATAACGGCTTGGCACGCACATGGGACAGTTGCATACCGCCTCCGAAAACAAAATTCCTTCGCGCGCCAAATGATCAAGGTTTGGCGTTTTTACCAGCGGGTTTCGAAGTCCAAGAGCGTCAAACCGCTGCTGATCGGTCATAAGGAACAGAATATTTTTCTTTTTCATTTTACTGCCTTACCTTCTTACCACTTTACCTGCCATGTGTCGATCATGTAAAGATTATGTTTCCCGCCAAAGTCCGATGTATACAGAACATAACGTCCGTCCCAGTCGAACGTCGGGTGGCAATGGGTGCTCTGTCCGTACCAGGAAGTGCCGTGGTAACAAAGCGTCTGCATCCGGGCGCTGCCGTCAGCGATATTAATTAACTGTAAATCGTCAACGTCATCGCCAACAAGAATGCTGTTGTCATTGTTAGCGTGGTAGTGATTGCAGTAAAAAGGCATATCCACTGTGCGTAAAACTTTGCCGCGTTTGTCGCAAAATCCTATGTAGGGCGTTTGCTTTTGCTCCGGCTCAACAGCGTAAGTCTGTTTGCGTTCCGAAGTAATAGTGCCGTCATGGCCCGCGCGCCTGTTGTCAAAAAAAATCAGCCCGTCCCTTGTCCAGAATTCATGCCCTACCGAATCATCTTCTTCCTGCCTGAAGCACGGTATTACACTGCGCGGCATAAAGTCGATAATCCAAATCCGCTGCTGGACCAGGTTCCACGGCCCCTCGTGACAAAAAGTCGCAATGGTATCGTCATCAGGGGAAAACTGAAAATGCGCTGTATGATGGGTATCAAAAAAAGCATCATAGGGATTGCTGCCGTCTGTGTTTACCACCGTAATAAAACTGCGCTTTATGGCGAACATGGTTTCCCTGAATCCCGCGTAATTTTTACCGGACGATATTCCGATTTCTTCGTTGCGCGCAAATCCAGCCTTTGTCTCGCTCGCGTTAAGCGAGACCATGCCCAGCCTAAAGCCGGGATCATTTTCGTAAATAACTTTTTCCTCAAGAGTCCCGGTATCAATACGGCGCAGCTTGTTGCCGGCTGTATAAAAAATATATTTACCGTCAAGTGTTTTGGTCGCGTTATGCCCCATGGGCGAGGGACAGTCAGAAAGCTGTGTCATAACGCCTGTGTCAAGATTCATGGAAAAAAGATTATATTGGAATTCAGTTTTTGATCCCCGGTCAGAAAAGAAATAAATTTCAGGCTTCCCTTTGACAAAAGAATTTTCGGTAAAATAAAAATGGAAATTATTCGAATTGCCGCCTGTAAGCTGAATTATTTGGTGACCGGTTTTACTGTCAATAACTGTTTTAAGTTCAGATTTGAATTTGTCGCCAATCATATATCCGCCCTTTTTAATGGTCATTGGAAAAAGAAGCGGCCCCGCAAAAAACGGAGCCGCCTAAAAAATTAACACTGTTAACTCTTAACTCTCTTCCCTCTTAACATTTCTCATTTCTCACCTCTAATTTCTAATTTTTCACTCACTTTACCTTATCATAATAATCCGAATAATATTTCAAGTATTCCTGGTAATTCATCCTGTCAAGTTCGGCAAAATAATTGTTCATCTCCGACATCGGACGGGCGCCGGTCACAAACTGGGCAAACTGTGTTTCCGCGTAGTCGTTGAGAACTGAACTTAAATCCGTAAGACGCCTGGATGTCGCTTCGTCCCAGTACACTACAAAAGGAAACTCTGTCACCGAGTAGACAGACACATTATAATATGTGGTCATTCTTGAGTAGCTGCTGGCGTCGGTAGGATCGAATTCTTCCTTGGGAGGATTAAGGCCGTAGATCTTCTTTGCGTTGGCGGCGTTATTGCCCACCAGGAACGGTCCGTTATTCTGCGGCCGGATCCTGCTCATGTTAAAATAGTTCTCCGATTCGTAATCTTTGACATCGTAGTGCAGATTAACAAAATTATCATTCAGGCCGATACTCCAGCCCGGGAGCATACCGTAATTTTTCTCCGGCATTGTATCGGGATATCCCCACTGCACATAGATTCCGTTGATCACATCGTAATTAAAATCCAGCAGGCGGCACGCGACTTCAGGATATTTGCAGCTTGATGTAATAACTGTAACATTTGGCGTTACGTAGTTATTTGGAGCCACCCAAAAGATTGTGCTGTTGAGATCGCTGGTCAGGGGTTTTGTGGACGTATAATGGAACTGCTGCGCGGCCGCGACAACAGCCGGCGCCGGAATTACGCCGCCCTTGTCCGCCATTGTTATCGCGTTCCTTGCGGCCGCGGTCATTGTAAAGAAGTCTTTGGTAATAAGCCCTTCATCATACATTGTTTTATAAATCTGAACGAACCTGGGGAAGATTTCCCTGTCGCCGTAAACAAAAGTTACCTTACCGTTGCGTGTGCCCACTCCTGTTATGCTGTTGGCGTTTGTCCAGTGGAAACCCAGACCGGAATAAAGTGTCGCAAAACTATTCTGATTTTTGAACAGACCGGCGTCCGGTAAAATATCGCTGCCCAGGGTTTTGAATTTTCTAAGCATGTCCAGATAGGCGTCAATTGTTGTCGGTACCTGCAGACCAAGCTGGTCAAGCATATTCTGGTTTATAAAGTTTCTTGCCAGTCCCCCGGTAATGGGACCGTGGAGCCAGTCTCTTGCCCTGAAGTTACTAAAGCCGTAAATGTTCCCGTCCGGCGCCATCGAAGGGCTTTTAAGATCCGGGTCGTCGCTGTACACCTTGGACAGATTTGGCATAAGGGTGGGATTAATATATTTTGTAATGGGGAGAATAAGTTTTTCGCCGATGCCGTAATTTACGATATCATTTGTAGTTAAAGCAGGATCCATCCAGATATCCGGCAGATCTCCGGAAGCGAACATAAGGTTCCTGACCTCCGGTCCCGCTGCCCTTGCCGTTACTTTGAGATCAACGTTCATCGCTTTTTTGACAAAGGTAAACCACCAGATATCATCGGGGTTGCTTGTCTTTGACCATGTATCATCCGGCAGCCAGGAAAGGGTCAGGGAAACATTGGTCCCCTGTTTTACTACCGGGAAATAACCATCCAGGTTAATGTAGGACGGAATTCCTCCCTGGGGTGCCGTACCCGCGCCGCCGCTGCTCTGTCCGCCGCTTGCAAACAAAACCGCAGACGCAGTAAACAAAACAATCAATACAAAAGTGATTTTTTTCATACGCTTCTCCTGTCAGCCAGAATTTTGATTTTCTTACTGTAAATAAGTTAACGAATAATATCTCTGTAAAAAAGAAATGTCAATAAAAGAATAAAAAATAATATTAAGAAGAATTACCACGAACACCACGAAAATTACGAACAACACGAAAAATTATTGGAGGAAGATTATCTCACAGAGCTCGCAGAGTCCGCGAAGGAACCACAGAGGGAAAAAAAAGCAAACGAAAAAAAAGGCAGCAAGAGAAATCTCCTGCCGCCAAAAAATACAACTATAAATTGTCAACCATTCACTCTTAACTGTTCCCTTTTAACTCTCTTCACTCTTAACTGTTCACTCTCTTCACTCTTAACTGTTAACTATTCACTGTTAACTTCTCACTGTTCACTCTCTTCCTCTTAACATTCCTAATTTCTCATTTCTAATTTGCAAAACTTCTACCACGTGTCCAGCATATCATCCGGGTCGCGGTTGTTCTCTGCGAACAAGTCGGTAACCGCGCGCAGATCATCGAAGTAGATATAGTAACTGCCGTAAGCTTCCCAGGGATCAACGTCTATACGCAGGCCTGTTATCTTGATACCGAGCTGGTTATTGTAGTGATAGTTCCGCTGTACAATTCCGTTAAAGCCGTCTTCGGCCTGGGGCGGAATTGCGACAGTCAGTTTTTTCCAGCCCTGGAAATTAAGTTTGCCGACATAAAGTTCAAACGGTCTGCCAAAGAAATCTTCCAGAAGCAGAACCAGTTCGTGATTATAGTTCCTTCCTACTACCCAAATCGATACGGTTTTTGTAATGCCTTCGATCGGAATCGGCCGGATTGGATAAAGTGTAAAGCTGGTATAGCCGCGGTGAATGTAATCTACTCTGGTGCCAAGAACGTGGGTATCCTGAATATCAAGACCTTCCTCATCGGGAATCGGTTCTTTGCCCATGGGAGCGCCCATAAAAAGCCGGGTTGTTGTATAGCCGTCATCCGGCGACATGGTCGACCGCCAATAACCGTCTTTTTCAAATTTATCTACAGAAACTTCTTTGAGTTCCTGCTGGGCTGCGTCAATTCCCAGACGCGACGGATCAGTGGCGCCGACTTCCGGCCTTTGCTGGGCAAAAAGAAAACCATTCAGAGATAATACCAAAGCCAATATTAATAAACGTTTCATTCTGCGGCCTCCTTATTTATTGTTTGCCCAGAGTTCCTGCACTCTGTCAGGATCCGCCAGATCATTGCCGTCAAACAGTGTTTCAAAAACGTCAGTCAGCACCTTAAAATTATTAAAATAAATGTAGAAGTTATCTACCCTCTCCGCCGGAGTTGTCCAGATGCGGAATTTTACAAACGACAGACCGCCGACCCTCGGCAGCGCGCGCCTTGACTGCGGAATGCTTGTCGGCACCTGGACTCTAAGGTTTTTCCAGCCCTGATGCGCGATGCTTCCAAGATACAGATTATGAACTACGCCCTGATAATCCCTTAAATATACTTCTATATAATACTGAAGATTTGCGCCCCATACCCACATATCAAGATATGAAAGCCTCCCGGGTATCGGAATCTCAAACGGCTCGTTGTCATCTCCGCTTACCGGATAAACATCGATCCAGTTGTATCCGCGGCGGTCAAATTTTCCCCAGATGCCAAGGCTTTTGATATCTTTGCCGGAACTGTTGATTCCGTAATAAGCCTGCGGCCAAGCCGGGACATAGGTTAATAAAGGAAATTGCTGGTCATCGACTTTGGAAGCGAATTTACTGGCATCAATTGCCCAGGTAAAATTATAGGTATCGGTTTTGCTTCCTATTGTCCATTCGTGATTTGGATCATTGTTAAAATTTTCAATCACGAATGAGTTGAAATCAACAGTATTTTCGTCACCGAACGCTGTTGAGGCGGCAATCCCTG
>Ga0123357_10001760_pt1 | contig 23420 bp, 18 predicted proteins | sample TergutEmb28metaG_FD_89873 | JGI IMG/M metagenome (GOLD analysis project Ga0123357, IMG submission 89873) | Embiratermes neotenicus P4 segment gut microbial communities from Petit-Saut dam, French Guiana - Emb289 P4 | ecosystem: Host-associated > Arthropoda: Insects > Digestive system > Gut ... | reverse complement strand
TCCCAAAAGTAATGAGAATGATTTTTTTGCGCAGCGCAGAAGGGCCAGGAAAGGAGAGTGGTGGTCGTGGTAGATGGAGGGGGAACCGAGGTATGCAGTTTGACCTTCCTCAGTTGAGTCCGCTCCTTTGTAGCAGTCGGTACGTTAGCAAAGTGCGTAGCAGTTTTTGTGTCTTGTCATGGGCGAAAATGCAGAGGAGTCTGGAGCAGTGTTACGCGATCAAGTTCTCCGCGAAACTCGGAAAGTCTGGTTCCGAAACGTTGCAGTTGTTGAGGACAGCTAATGGGGATGCTGTTCTGTCTTCCCAAGTCTTTAGGTGGCACAAGGCATTCAAGGACGGAAGGGAGAGCGTTGAGGACGAACAGCGCACAGGGCATCCTTGAACTTCAAGAACTGACAACAATGTGGCTCGTGGGAAGGCTGTTCTGGATAGGGACAGACGTTTGAATGTGCGGTTAATCACAGAGGAGGTAGGACTACCAAAAATGGACGTCCACTGAATCATTACGGAAGATCTGCACAAGAAAAATTTGCGCGAAACTGGTCCCGAAGAATTTGTCTGATGTGTGGGAATTTTTGGCTCAAAATATCACAACGCTCCCCTACCCACCGTACAGCCCTGACTTGGCTCCGTGTGATTTCTTTTTATTCCCCAAGCTCAAAACCCACCTCAAAGGATACATTTTGGGACAGTTAAAAAGGTCCAGGCAACTGCAACGAGGGCTTTGAACAACATCTCAAGTAAAGACTTCCTACACTGCCATGAAGAGTGGCAGCAACGCTGGAATCATTGTATTCGATCTCAAGGAGCCTACCTTGAAGGAGATAAACTGTAATTGCATGTATGTTCAATAAATTTTTTTTTAAAAAATCATTCTCATTACTTTTGGGACCGACCTCATAGTACAAAAGATATGTTGTACTGGTAGGACAGTTTGAAGTATATGTCCTTCTCACAAAACTCAGTGGTAGATTGCAAATGTTAGTAGGTGTATAAACACTGAAGCATCCAGCAAGACAGCATGGTGTGTTATCACGTCACAAAAAAATGTGAATGGAAGAACTGAAAATATACCCCCTGAAAATGAATCAGTTCAGATGTTTGGAACACAAGTAATTCAGATTAATTAGATTCACTGCAAATTAAAGAACACATTCAATTGAAGAAATACTTGCTACCATTGGTTCACATTACTTTGCCTCCCTGTTTAATAGTGAAATACATAAAACCTAAAACTTACCTGGTGTTTTATATGGATGCAAAACAAGATCTCTTACTTTGCAAAAATAACTAAAATCCAGGATATTTTAACTTACATTAAAATAATAAGGAAGAGGAAAAATTACATAATAAGCAACTCATGCTATACTCTTCACGTTTGTTAGGCTGATTAAATTATCAAACATGAGTTGTGAGATATATTACACACATATCTGACCAGAAATGGTTGTAAAGTGGTTTACAGAGTGCTGTATAAATCCAATGAAATAGATGGGAGTGATGGTGAGGGTAGGATGGGGAATGACAGCACAGTGGTTGGGAATGATAGCAATGAGTGTGAGGAAGCTGAAAGCAATGATTATGAAGATGGATATTCTACAAAACTATGACGCTGATGACAGAGAGAGACTGATTGGTCACAGTATGTGGAATCTGGCACGAATGGTGCGGTAAGTACATGGAATTAACAGTAATATTGGTATCACTGTGCTAAACGGTGTTAAAAAATCAAACTTAATTCTTGTTATGAAATCCTGAACACAACATACAACATGTAAATATAATGCTCATAAGCCACCCATAAGTGAGCACATGCATTACACTGCAGTCAAGCACAACACAATTCTGTCTGAGACAAATTCCAAAAAGCAGAGCACAGAAGAAGTCATGCAAACACAAAGCAAATACTTTCAAGTACACTGTGTCTGTTCAAGTCTGGTTTCTAATTTCCGTTTCTGCATAACGCATACTCCCTTGATTATAGGTCATGTTACAATGGTGTTCACTCTATTCTCACGACTTCAGGCTTTTATTGCACTACTCACCTGTTGTCCACGGCTGCAGCTGTTAAAGCATCACGCGCTACCTGAGTTGCTTTTCTCCAACCAGCTATGATAATCTGTGGATGGATCTTCTGGTCTATTAACTTCTCTGCTTCACGCAGCAACTCTGCAGCTAAAGAAATTGAATGACAAACTTCATTTAGATTTTCTATACAGTGAAGCTTAAAATTACAACTGTTTCTCTGAATAAGATAGGTTATACGAATCAACCATGAAATTTTTGCATTTACCATTCTCAATTCAACCAAAATATGTATGAACTACACCCCTCTTGGGGGGACCGCGGTAGCACAGTGGTTAAGGTGCTGTGCTACAAATCGGAAGGTCGCTGGTTCGATCCCAGCTGGTGCCAGTGGATTTTTCATTGACATAAAATCCTTCCGATCGCACTTTGGCCCTGGGGTTGACTCAGCCTCTAACAGAAATGAGTACCAGGAGTATTTCCTGGGGGTAAAGGTGGCAGGTGCGCAAGGCTGACAACCTACCATCCTGTGCCGTTGTCACGAAATATGGGAACCTTAACTTCCTAAGGACCCTCTGGGCCTGTCCAGGCCTGTAATGGGACTGATTTACCTTTTACACCCCTCGATTCACTGCTGTGGTCATTATAGGGTAAATGAAAGACATGAACACAGTATTTTTTTTTTACATATTGTCTTTCTGAAATATCACGCCATTCTCACATCATTTATATATTTACCTAGAACTGCAACAGAGGTTGTTCCATCTCCAACTTCATCATCCTGCACACGTGACATATCCACAAGAATTTTTGCTGCTGGATTATCAACACCAACTGCCTTCAAAATAGTAGCTCCATCATTAGTAATCATCACCTGGCCTTCATTCCGCCCATACGATACAAGGATCTTGTCCATCCCTTTAGGACCCAAAGTGCTCTTCACCAAGTCTCCAATGGCTACAGCTCCAACAAAACTTGACAGCCGAGCTGTTTCTGCTTTAACTTCCTCAGCCTCATGTTTCAAGATTCTAACTGGATTCAAGGACACCTAAAAAAAAAAGAGCAACATTTTCAATTTAATATCACCTGAATTACAAAAAAGTCTCAGAAACATACACACTTTGACTGAGAAAAAATATTAACTACAGTATCCCAATTATTGTGACACACATATAAAATATGGTGTTAGTGTGAAAGAAGAACTGAACACAGTAGATTTCCACAAGTTGATAAATGAGTGTTCACAAATGCAGTCAACTTTAAAATGGTACTGGAAGTATGAAAATGTATGACATTGAACAAAGGCGAGGACATAAACTGGAAACTGAGTCTTCAATACAATATAACAATTTCAAGATATTTTAATACAAATTTAAAGCTTGCAATACTATGCAAGACATGTACAAACAACATTCTGAGAGACATTACTCATCGAATGGTAAGCACAATGAATGCAGCGTGATCACAAGACTAGAACCAGCAAGGTATACGTATAATGGATTCTGAATTGTAAATAAAATGTTCCGCATCTCACACGTATCACAGCTGCACACAAACCAGACTGTCCTGTTCAATTTTTGAGAATCAGTTCTAACAGTGGAAAACAAGGATGCACAGCTAACCACAATGGCTGGTATGACACCAACAACACTGTGAACTACTGTAAATGTGTCAGAACTGGCTGTGTGGTATGGGCCTGGAGCGTCTGTGAAGCCATGCCCCTTTGTACGGTCACCATGTTTTATTAGCCTGCTAATTACTTTAAGGAAGTCGACAATTTTTTTAATCATACACCACTGCAGGTGCTAACGTAAAAAACACATCAGAATTTTTCATAACCATCATTTCGGCGTCCATAGCAGTAAATTAATGGTAACGGTTCATACAAGGCTTCGTAGGAATATGTGAATCGAATCACACTTCATTATGGGGACACACACAGTCATGGCACCACACACGGTATTTTAAGTATACGAGTACACGATATGCTAAAAATTACATGAATAAGAAAATACACACCAGTAATATTACTAAACTTATAACTGCTCCTCAAATAAAATTCTGTACTATTCTCAAAATGTACAGAATTTGGCCTCCTAAGGGACATTTATTGAACACGCGGATCCTGTCCAGAGGTTATGGTAGGGGACTTAAGCTTTGCGGAAGCGCATCAAATGTCTTAATGCGGCCTTCATTTGCTGAAACAAACCAGTGCTTTCACAAAAAACGTAAACAGAATTTCGTAAATGGTTCTTGATTCCTGACCATGAACAATTCTCACAAACTATTTAAAACTTTCCTTATACGGTATGCTGATGACCTCTACTCGTGGTGCTAAACACACCCGGCTGCTTTTTGTACATTCCTTCCGCAGTTCATCCATAAATACATGTAATATTGCATAATTATATGTGTACATTCAAAACACACTTAAACACACACAAACTACAACAAATATGACATACGTACCATTTTCTTCAACAACAAACACTCAACCGCAATTCAACACCTCGAACCACGGACTTCTACTTGCGAACAAAACTTTTATACATGGATATATGTGTTCCATGCCATCTGTGGCCCGTATTATGGATCACAGACTGACACAATTCCAATGTCCACAGAACATGAGTGACGCCGATGTACATCCATGGCTGTATCCACTGATTATGCATTCTAGGCGATAAGTAGTGGGATGATCTGTGGTAGTGGGGCTGGGTTGGTTGAGCGGTATAATATGTAGTGTATATTGTGTCCACCGAGTTTTTTTTTTATTATTATTATTCCTGGCCCTGATTATGCGTATCTGTTTCAGCTAGAGGTATATTTTGTTGCACATGAAAGATTAAAAGTTGCGCTAAGTAATTATCTGTTACTGAATGTAATGATTGTTTCGATTGACGCACGCCACTAGCCTTTGCGCAATACTCCCTGTACTGCAATTTTCAGTTCTATGAATCACCGCGACATTTGTTATGGGCTTAACACTGTAACTTACGAGAGGAATTATATTTGGCAGATAGGACTCCGATAAAGACACTTACTATGTAAGTCGGAAGGGTACTGTTGCTTCCTCGAGCAGGTGGGAGATTCGTTATGTAGCATGACTTGTGTGAAATGTTTGCAATTGTCGACTTACACATCGTCACATACAAGAGTGCAATGGTATATTAATGAGCTGTGTAATAAATTCTGTTGTGGAACGTGAAGGTCCTTGACTGTCAGAACAGAACCACCATTTGATCCAGAACCTTTCCTCAACCAGTTCAGCCTAGCACATACCTACACAACTTACGTAAAATCAGTTTTCATTAATTGTGTACTGTAACTGTCAAAAAATTACTATGTGCATGTCATGTTGCTGTACAGTATATGGCAACACTCAACATCATCATGTCATGGGTGTTTGCATATAGAAAATAAATTACTTGGACATATAAATTGGAAAATAAAAATATTACTTTTATTTAATATGTCTGTAACATATAATAAATACTGTTCTATTCTATTCATGTAAGCAAGTTTGTTGCAATACAGATTTTACCAATGGCAAAGATACATACTGGAAAAACAGTTTCTCTCTTTGTAACAGTATTTGTTTTTGGAAAGTATTTTACATCTGTTCAATGACAACCATTATTGTATTCAAAATATAATAATAATCCAGAATATAAGCAGTGGATGTTCTGTAAAAGCAATTCACATTGCCACAAGGAAGTCATAAGCTGTTCCTGTGTGCCAGGGTACAGACATGTACAGATAGTGATACATTTAAAATATTTACACTCAATTATACTGTACAGATATACTAATACACATAACAGTACAGTAAATAAAAACCAGGCACTGCTTGATTAAACAGCATCGAAGTCCAGTTTGGCTCCCATTCTTCGGAGTGCGATGATTGTATTGACTGCTTTGATCCATCGCTTCTTGATGACATAGCGTTTCAGCTTTACTTTGCTGAGTGTTGTATTGACAGCCATCTCACTCAGCCACCTGTGTCTCAGGCACTGGTTTGCATTCAGCCGTGCTCTGGGAAGAATAGTGCAAACACACATAACCCACCTGCTTGTAACTGTGTGTGTGTTCTGATAATCTAAGTTTGCCATTTGTTTGTCTTAGTTATACTCCAAATCGAGAAGGTAAAACTGAATGCTTTTTCTCAATGGTCCGAGATGACTGAAAGTATGTGGCTAAGGAGGTCATGGTTTGTTGACCCAAAGATTCTTCTTCTGACCAGTCCATGGAGATTGCTTTGCGACAGGTCTCTATTGGACCACATGTTAATGTTTGCTTTTCATCCCACTTGTCCAACAGGTGAAGGAGGAGATCTTTAGTGATGTCAGCACCAGGATGTTTAGAACTGGCTGCTTCAGGGGAATGCTCGGGTGACAATGGAGCTGAATGGCTAGAGGAGGCAGTGGATGGGAAAGTGTCAGATGAGTTCCGAGATGAGCATGGAGATATTCCAGTACTGTTTCCAGCCACGAATGAAGTGAAATTGGTAGGAGGCACTGGTGTGCCAAGAGGAACATCTCGATTTAGATTTGAGAAGCGGAACTTTGGTCGTTTCACTCCCAGTAATCCCTCATCCTGCATACAGTCTCTTCTGTTAGGTACTGATGGTGTTGAGCGTAATGTTCCAATGAAGGTGGTTGAGTGTATGGGGCTGTGGTGCATGCTTGGAATTGCAGGAGCAGGAGAGGATGTGTGGCTGCCATCATCAATGTTATTATTATCGAGATCTGAGGGACCATGTAAGGATGCCATTTGGAAAAGTTTGTCTGAGAGTTTACGAATCTCATCTGCAAGATTGACCCTGGCAGCCATGTCACCATTTTTCCTCAAGATGCATGAACTGTCTGATGCTCGACGCTCAAATGTTTGGAGCCTTTCCAGATGATATTTTGGCAGAGGAGGCTGCTTGTGTTCACATGTGTAGTGGAGGAGGTTTCCTGTCTGTTCAGGAGATTTTCCCAGGAGGTCATGCTCTAAGATGGAATCAGGAGAGGTAGAGATTGAGACAGACAAGGAGCTGCAAGGTGAGGGAGACAGACCTCCTAGAGAGTTCTGGGATGGAACTGTCTCAATGTCTTGTGACATAAAAAGACAGGGAGAGATTGTTTGGCAAGACTTATCAAACAAGTATGGACTGTTTGGGTGCTCATTCCATCGCTCCACAAAAAAGCGTAAATTATCTTTAGCAGTGTCGAGTTCTTCTGCAATGGGCGGTGATGGTTTGGGTTTTCTCCTCAGCCAAGTATGTGCCAGACACTGGGTAGCAGACATGCGTCGCCTGTAAGGGAAGGCAGACAAAGACCCAAAGGTAAGAACAAACTGATGCCACCAATCACACTATAGCCAAACCACTTCCAGTAGAAAAAGGGAAGAAGTAAAAGGCTAAATCTGCTAATAAAATATATCTTCCGTCATGCAAGTGTAATAAACTGTGATACTACTAATTACACAATTTTAGTGTCCTGTGGAGATGTGTCAGTTCTACTCTTTTATGCCCTTGGTCAATGTCTTTGAACAATGTCAAGAGGACTGTACATGGACTGCAATTAAATATAAATTGGTAGGATATTAAAACAAGGAGGTAATATGTACATAAACACTGATATTGTGAAACAGTTTGTTCCAGAAACCCAAAACACGACTGCCAACATTTTCTGAGTGGCCAAATCATTCGTAAATTGAAACCAACAAATAAATTAAATGTGTGCATACCATGAAGATATCTGAGAAAGGGAATATAACACAAAAGTGAGTGTGTGATGTATGTTGGTAATGTCCAGTTTGAATCACTGTCAAAGTACTGGCTATTAGTGCAGTTTACTGTGGTTTTCCTTGTCTCCTTCAGGTGAATTCTGAGATGAAGTCTTGAGACAGGCCTCAAATACTTTATCCCTTTTTCTTTCTGGTTCACCATGTACAATCTTAAGTCTCATTTAGTGTACATAACCACTGCCGTTTATGGAGGGGTATTAAACAGGCATAAACAGATCAATCAAAAATGATATATATAAAAGATTTCTAGTGTACATCATGCAACAGGAACTAAGAGGGATGCAGTTATTAACATTACTCATGCCTTTTTTGTATTATCACTTTTATGACAATAATCATGCACAGTTAGAACTACATAATGAACAAAAACATGGGCCTTTGTCATACCTTCAACATTTATCTATTAATCTAATCACTGTGAACATATATGTATGCTACTTACATACAGGAACACTTACTTGCTGTTTAAATATTTATCATGCTGTCCAGCTGTTTCAAGATATTAAGCATCATATAAGACAGAAATGGTTAGTCAACTTAGCAATATTCTACAGTACTCTTGGTTATTCATACAATGCTACTGGTTATTCATTCAGAAAATTCCATGCTAGTGTGCTGAACTAAATGCTGCTCTGTGAGTAACTGTGTACAGCAATACCTCAGTTTATGAGGTGAATTCCTTCTGTGAAACCTTGTAAAATGAAATTAATTCCCCATTGCCACCCACATTATAAATTATAATTGGTTCCAGAGGTCAAAATTTGTCCACAAAGGTACAAAACTACCCGCACCATAACACACCACAGTATGTAAATACAAAAAATAGCACTAATGGTCAACTAATACATTTAAATAACATTCTGAGCCATTAACCTATGCATAAACAATAGTTACATCATTGCAGTTGTATGGAAAATCATAAAAATTGGGTATCATCCTTATTATAAATATGATATACAAAAATTTAAGATGTCATGGATGCAGAATGATCAACACTCTGAAAAGCAAGTTTGACAACAAAGCTCTGAGAATAATGAGGGACATTGCAATGCTGCTGCTTCTGTGTAAACTGCACAGAGTTACTGCAACAGTCTGTGCCTTGTAGAAGATGCATTAGAAGCAATGATGACTTTTCAGTAGGAAGGAACTTATGCCAGTAAAAACTGGCTCACAATTTGAAAAACAGGTATTAATTTGTGCCATGTGTGTAAGCAAAAACTCATAAGCTGATATTTTCATATACCGAGGGATTATTGTGTTATGTATGTGTGTGTGTGTATTAGGCAAATAAACTGTATGTACATGCTGTGTAAACAAATAAAAGTTTTTCACTACAGAAAAGTTACACATGTCTTTGCACAACATCCATTATGCAGTAAACATATTTGATTAGATTTGTCAAGAACAGGTCACTGCACAGGAAAGGACAAACATAATTTTCATGCTTAAGTTCTATAAATATTGTCTGACAAAACACATTTTTTAGTTGATTTTTGTTTAATTTATTTGGACCTGCAAGTAAAGTATATTTCTTATTTAAGCAAATAATCCAGAAGTGCAATATCAGATATCTGTCAAGTTTTATAAATATTTCCTGTATAAACATAAAAATCAGTCAATGAAGAGCAGTGATTGGTTAGACAATGCAGGAATTTCTGACCCCATGCTGCCTTGCATGATATATAATAATGCTTGAAAGTAAAACCATATTCCAAGAAAAGTGGGTAAGTTAACCCTTTGACGCCGGAATTTAGTGGCCGTTCGGCTATTTAAAGGGCTCACTGCGTGGCCACTTTAGTAGCCATTCAGCTATTTAAAGGGCCAACTGCACGGCCACTTTAGTGGTTGTTCAGCGTTAAAGGATTAATTGAGCCAGCAGTTCACCAGTGTGTTAAACAATATGTTGAATATAAGCACATGTAGTTGTCAGTTCAGTTCTTTTCTTATATAGCCTTCATTCAGTCAGTTCTTAAAAACCATATATTAGAAAGTGTATAAATTACCATTGCCAGTACTGCAATTATACACATACATGAATGAATCCATTTTTATGAATGCAGAGAATGTAAAGTGGTCACGAAAACTTCCCATGCAGGAAGCGTTACATTCACTGGTGATTTTAAAAAGGTGATTTTCAGAATTTTGTATATTTCTGTGCTCTTACTGAGTCATTCATAGTGATCATAAATATAATTTATAATATGATAATAATGAATTTAAATAATTACTGTTCAGTCTGGCACTAAACAGACTAAATACATGTAGTAATATGCTGGTGGTCCAGACCACCTCTGTGGCCCACTCAGACTCCTACTACTTGTGTACCAGATTTCTTTCTCAAGGATAAAGTTGTCAGAATGTGATATCCACCATTCACCTTCATCTAGTGCCAAGGTTAGAAATGAGCAGACCATGTATACATGTGATGAAGCTTTTAATATATATTATGCACATTTTACCTGTTTTTTGCCCTCTTATGTCTTATGACTGATATTTGTCACCTTATTAATATACTTTATACATACATGGTGTACAGTATTCAGTTGTTCAGAAATGGATCACTGTATCCAAGGGGAATGTGATCACTGTTGCTAATTTTTGACTGGAATACTTTTCAGTTCAATGAATATGTAATGACACTAATATAAATTCTTGTCCTTATGCCAGATGGCAGCCTTCATTGTTTGAAATAGTCCAAAAATGACTTCAAGACTTGTATTATAAGAAAGGATCTGACTGTGAGGTTTAATCTTGTCCACTTCATGCAGGAAGTGCAGCATGCTATAAAATTTGAGAAGGTTTATGTTAAAAACTTCCAAAGAGAATTAAGAAGAATATATGAAATTAAAATACAACTTCTGCTGTGACACTAGGACAGATTTGTGAAATCTTTTTGCACAGCAGGAAGGAAGTTTCTTTCCACCACTGTTGTTATATTTACACAGCTTGTACTTAATTCTGTTAGATAAATATTATAAATAGCAAAAGAAGAACAACATACTCTTTGTCTTTCACAAGCAACTTCTGGATAAAATCCTTAGCATCATCTGAGATTTCATTGAAAACTTCATCATCAAAATCATATTTGGCTATTGTTACATTTGCCATTGTTTCAATGTCTGTTGCTCCCATGAATGGTGACAATCCAGATAGCCTGCAAGAAACACAGACATGCAGTCATTACCACTGAATTGTTTACATATGAGATACAGCTCTGAAACCAGAATGTAAGCCTACACAAAAAGTATAGACTACTCGCATGTCAAGAAGGACAGTTGAATTATGATGCGGTATGTTACTGACAGTACATAGTGATAAGAGTATCTTCACTAAAGCAGGGATGAGTTATATTTTTTTAATGGTGAAGTAACAAATTTAATTAACAACAAAACAGATCAATAAAATACAGCCTCATAAACTGCATATTCATTTATTTTCTTCCTACAGTAATTCTTATGGTCTGTGCTTTCCACATACATGCATCTGGGTGGACAAATGAACACAGACTATGCATAATCATTTTTATATTCTACATGGGGGGGGAAGCATAGTTCCAGTAAATATATACTCTACAAGTTCTAAGGTAATGTAAGGAAAAATGAGAAATATCATATTATGTCTCAAAATTCCTTGTCTATAAATACTATTGCCATCCATGTACAGATCGTTTCAGTGTTTCATTGGCTTTGTGCATTGTGATCACAGAAACTTGAAACTAAAAAAGAGGGCCTGAAATTGAGAAAAATTACATGGGGATTACACTGCATGACATTGTTCTGACTTCATGGAAAATGCAAGTTGTGACACAGACAAATGTCTGAACAAGCGCCAATCATACAAGGCAAGCACATGTACAGTCCGAGGCTTTGTATTTGTATTTATTTGTATCCATGTTGTCACATCTAGTAACATTGGACTTGTCCAAATTTATACAAGTATAATACATGCCAACTATTAATAATAAATATAAAGTTGATACACTAAACTATTACCACAAAACAAAGGTAAATTTCACTAAACTATTATAGCAGAACAAAGGTAGAATATGTACACAAGTGCAGTTTGTTATTATTGTACCCACACAGTGTGCAATACTAAATTCCCTCCAAGTGCAAAAATTCTTCAATTGTATGAAATGAATCATGTAAGAGAAAAGTTTTCACTTCTCTCTTAAAACCTTTATAATTGTCCAATTGTTTGATTTGTATTGGTAATTTATCAAATAATTTAATGCCCATGTTTGTCACACTTCTCTGATATAAGACAGTACTGCAGTAGTATGTGTGTAAATCAAATTTATTTCTTGTATTATGACCATGTATTTCAAAGTTTTGTTTTAAATACCCTTGTTTCTTTTTTATAAAGCACAACAACTCCAAAATATACAGCGAGGCCAGTGTTACTATTTGAAATTTCCTAAATATATTCCTACAAGAGTCATGTTTATGTACACCAGTAATTAATCAAACTTTATAGTGATTTTACTGTTTGTAAACATCGCTGCTCTTTGATATACAAATACTCATAATTTAATTTGTCTCATGTTCAGTTCTCCTTTTGGTTCAGTCATTTATCATGTCTGATAAGTATGTTTAGGAGATGCCTAAATATAAAAAAACAAAACTACATTTGAAGGAAGACTGGGAAAGCTGAAAATGTATTTAAAAACAGATGGAATGTGTGTATGTACCGTGAACTACAAGCTAAGTACAAAGTGTTGGAATGATTTCACTGGCATAAATTGTAATTATAGTGCTGCTAATTTTATTAAGGAAGAATATTTTAAATTTGATGTAGATGTGAGGAACTCGAGTTACATGAGTAGTTATTACCACAAAATGAAAGACATCATATTTATATTTGTAGTGGTGGGACATATTTATGTGTTGTCTTTAAGAAATGCTTTGTTAAATAATAAGATAAGTTACAACAGCTTAGTCAGTAGTGATCATCTGCATACTGGATGGTAGGAGATGAATACCTTACTTTTTTATCATCATGTTCCGTTCACCTCTGGGGCCTATAATGTTTCCTATTGAATGCAAAGCTTTACCTCCATATCATATATACTTTTGAGACTTGGTGCTTGCACATGGGGACACATCTGCCTAAATTAGAAGCTCCAGCAATGTTGTATTTAATGAGGGCATTTTATGAATACACAAGCAAAATGTTACAATAAATTATTATTGTGAATTTGAAGTATTACATTATTTCACATATAATTAAACAAAGTGTAGTAAAAGGAGGGCATGGCTGAGTTGCATACATGTACATGCATGTGTGCACACATAAACACACATATTACGCTACACTGCCACTTATTACTGTTGTACATACAGACATACAGGAGCATTGTTAGGGCAGTCAAGGCCAAAATCAGAATGTAAAACCAATGAAAGATACCAGACGAATATGTTTAGGCAGATCTCACTGCAAACTGTGTTAATGATTTTGGGCTCTGCAAGGTGCTTACAATGCAAAAGGAACTGCATTTTTGCATTTTTACAGAATAGATTAATTGGCATTGAAGGGCAACACTGGAACTGAATGGTAGCAAGCATTAGTACAGTTTAATTTACTCTTAACAGAATGGGATGTTATGGACAAGTAGCAGGCCCTTCTAACATGGGAATGAACTTCAGGGTTCCATACAATGCAAGGAACTTCTTAATACATGTTCATTCCCAAACAAATTAGCACAGTCTGCCCCTGCTGACCAGATCATCCTACAAGATTCTACCCTCTGACCACACACACTACCAACTCTATAAAAACCCTCAGAAGGTGTTACACATCCTTTACTTATGACTGGTATTATGAAAACATTGTTACTTACTTCATTTCATGAAGTCACACCTGTATGGAAATGCAGAGGCACTTAATTAATATATTAGGTACTTGACAGAATTTCAGAGTGAGGTGATAAAGATGTGTAGAAAGTGGTATTAAAAAATAGGTACATATTAAATAAAGGTACCTGCAAATATAATAAAATTTACAGATACATTTGGATTGGCTAAGGCATAAAGGTTTTCTCTGAGACCCAGGTATTGTTGAGCACTCCCTTGCTCTCACACATACCAAAGTACCTAAGCCCCCTGCATCGATATTTATTAATTCTTATTACTGAAAACTGTACTTACAGCACATAACAGATAACTCCAACTGACCACATGTCTGTTCCAAATGATATTTGGTCAAAGTTAACAATCTCAGGTGCCACAAATTCAGGAGTTCCAAATAATACTTGTAATTTCTTTTGTGGATCATACTTCCTTGCCAAGCCAAAATCAATGATTTTAATTCTGTTCCCTGTTCTTGTCAGGCATAGTATATTCTCAGGCTGAAAATTAAGTAAACAAATTTTACCTGTAGGCCATTATAAATTTCAATAAAATGTCTGTATATTGTTGTACATAACCTTGTTTGCATTTCATTTGCATGGTTAATATTCATGAAATAATTGTTAAAACTAAGAAGTCGTTGTGAAGAAGTAGTGTCGATACAGTCACTTTTATAATTTACTGTGCAGGGTGAATGTCTTGAAGAGACTATCCAATTCACACAGTAGCATTGTGGACCTAGGTTGGGCAAGTATTTCAGAAGTGGAACAAACTGTGCATAGGTGTACCACAGAAAGTCATCATGCTACTGGTATTACTTATTCAATGGAACTGGTTGCAACTATTGAGGATGTGATTTACAGCAAATATTAGAATCACCTGCCATTGGTGCTATACAGTTTTAAGATTCTGAAGGGCTGGACCTTGTATGCATCAATACTGCCCATACTACAGTAACAGCACTGGTTGTAATGATTAACCATATGAATCTCATGCATGAAGTTACAGTAATTTCAAAGTATTAATTGTGAACATCGTGACACAAGAATTGTAATCTACAAATTGTTGTAATCCACAAGAACCCAATCCAAAATTTACAAACAAGAAAAGCTCAAATCACATCAAATCAACTTTTTGTGGTACAGTCATGGTTTTAATTTTCATTTTCCTTATAAATTACCTTACTATTTTGTGTTTTTTGAAAATCTATCACCACACAAAATTATTGTATTCTACACTGCATACTGACCATGTTGTACACTAAAGTTGCTTTTGAGTTACAAGTTTGCATGGCTATCACATTTGGTGTTGTTGACAGCCACCGATATTTGGGGACCAAGAAGAGCGTGCAAGTGACACAGTATATTGCATGAAACTTGGTTATGTAGTGCCCGTAATATTGCTGTCCATAACTGAATCAGAGGTGAATGACATTGAATAACATGTTTGAGATTCACATATGAATCAATAACAGGATGAAAGCAAAATATTGATAGGATAATGTCATTATTGGCTAACACTTTCTTCAGTTGGTAATATAAACAATGAAGACCTTATCAAATATTGATACATTATATTTACAGGTTAATTAATCCTTCCATTATAGATACAGTGTCAGCCTGTTTCTATAATCTTGTTAAGTCTTAATTCTAATCTCTGTGCTCAGAATAGTGTTGGTTAACTGTTTCCTTTACTCTCAAAAATTGAATTGGATTTGCAAATTTGTGCAAAACTTTATGGCAAAAGTAATTATTAACCAATATATGTACAGGGCTATTCCAACTGATTGTCGGGGTTTTAACAACTTGTCATACACAATAAACTTGAGATAGGAGTATATGAATTTTTTTATTTAATAGAACATATATAGCACCTGTAAGGTATGTTATATTAAATTAAAAAAAATACGTATACTCCTATCTCAAATGTATTGTCTATGACAAGTTGTTACAACCCTGACAACCATTTCAAATAACCCTGTATATAACTTGACGCAAGGATTTAGCTTATTTACCTTGAGAGAAATTAGATATAAATATAAATTTTTGGCGATGCTTAGAAAGAAATGGGGAAGGACAGTGATTAATAATAACTGTAGGTTTAGTGCTGTCAGTCTTGTCCTGTGTAACTCATCTGCTGATCAATAATCATATATTTTATTATTACTGTTCTGGTTTCACCTTTGTAGCCCTGGCCTGGGCAACTGGACGGGAGGAAGATAGAGAAATTGTGGTTTAATGGAAGGAATTAACAGAACGCCAGATGCCATTGGACATGGTAAAATATTTTATTAAAAGGGATCTACTGAGTTGCTCATATATGTAAAACTGTCTATATTAACTTATTATTTTATGGCTACTTGTTGGATATTTGCTGTTTTTAATAGGCATGTGACTGTGTAAAATACTGTTTAGTAAAAATTCCTTACTGGACCAGGAAGTGAAGCCCTAAAAAATAAATAGATATGTATAGAAAACAGATGTGTGGCACAGTTTTGTGAGATTTGAGGTTCCCATTGCAGCAACTTTCTTCAAAACCTCGATAGTTTCTACCAGACTACAAGGCATCACATCCCTGAATATGGGCTAACTATACATTCATATTTATGTCCCAGTCATTTTTATATAACACTGTATATCTACTAAAAAGGTAAAGCAGTCCCGTTACAGGCCTGCAGTGGCCCAGAGGGTTCCAGGAAGTTAAGGTTCGCAGATATCATGAAAACAGCACAGGATAGTGGTAAGGTTGTCAGACTTACGCACCGGCCGCCTTTACCCCTAGGAAATGCTCCTGGTACTCATTTCTGTTAGAGGCTGAGTCAACCCCAGGGCCATAGTGTGATGGGAAGGATTTTATGTCAATGAAAAATTCAAATGATACCAGCTGGGATCGAACCAGCGACCTTCTGATTTGTAGCACAGCACCTTAACCATTGTGTCACCACGGTCCCCAGTGTATATCTATATCTATTATAAAATGAAAATGCTGCTGTAACATCTTAACTCATGCATAGTTCACAACTGCTATATTCCACACTGTCCTAATTAATCTTCATAATCATTCTTTTATTTAATTCTTTGTAATTTAGAAGATCAGAATGTACTGTTAAATAAACCAAAAAACATACTCAGAACTGTGAGGAAGTTCTTGCATCCATAACATTGCTGCTGATTGTTTTGTATTTAAAAGGGCCTGCAAAATTAATATTTGCAATAAATTCTTAATACATGTTCTGTGTTAATATAAAAACTTGGAAGGGACATTATTAAAAAGCAACTTTTTCCACTGACAGAAAAAATTCAGTTACTGACCAATCAGAATATCCTGCTTGTGTGCTTATAAACCTAGTCAAAAAGATATTTTTTCCCCACCACTTAACTTAAGTAGAAAAAAAATTGCAATTCTGTTTAAGAGAAAGTTTATGAATTGTGTATTTCATAATTTATTTAGTATTAACTCTAGCAATAGCAGTAGCAAGCAAATCACATTTGAAAGGGGATAATGCCTTTATATTACAACATGCACATGAACATAACCTCCTTAGACCATCAACTTTAGTTTTATATTTAAATTCTGAAATGTACCTTCATGTCAAGGTGTAGAATATTCTGTTTGTGAATGAACTCAATGCCTTCACATATCTGTCTCATAAAAACTGTGCAGGATTTCTCTGTCAGAATGAAGTCATCATCTATCACCCTCTCAAAAAGTTCACCACCTTCAATTCTGAAATACAGATACATAACCTATGAACTTCATAGTTTAAATCCTGGTAACACTAAGTCGTGCATGAAACAACTGCAAGTGACAGGCATAAATTAACGGTGACATCTCGTTACGCTGTGTGATGGGACCCCTGCCCCCACCACAGAAAATTTATACTAAACCACAACCTCCAAGTATATCAACCATACAGTGGCAACAAGAACCAAAATTAATAGTAAGCATCACAAGTATCTTACCTTTTCGAGAGGCTGTTCTTACCTGATAGTGACAAAGAAAGTCAAAACATGTAAGGAATTTAAAATGTAATGATTATACCCTAATAAAAGTTATTATTTTTGTACTGACTGAAACAACTTGGTAAATTGAATGGTAATTTAAATTACTATTTTGTTCAGAGACTACACTTACAACCTACCGTTTGTTAAATTAGAAATCATGCTTGTATTTATAATACATAAGATAAACATATTTTATGATTAAATGATAAAACATTTACCTGATGAAGAGAACAGGAAAAAAGAACTGTTTTTATAATGTACCAGGTTTTCAAAATAATGAATGGTAAGATTACAGCCTTCTGGAATGTCACATCATGTATACTGGTAGGTAGTTACAATTTCTTCTACTCAGCAGATGGAGGTAGCAGGTTCCATTTGAATGATGGTACATGTCTTCAAAATTACACAGTGTCATGTCACAGAAGTCCATAAACTTAATGTTTTTTTTCCCCCCTTATAATTTAGCTACAAAGAAAGCAGAGCCTCCATTATCCTGTAAATTGTTATGGCATTCACTTAAGCTCATTAATTATGTAAACCGACTTCAAAATTAACCTTCTGATTCTGATGAAAGGCTCTATTTTTCTGGTCCAAAACTAGTTTTGTTTTACTTCAGTAACGAACAATTTCTATAACACTGCAAAACTAATAATGTCAAGTAATTTTTCTGTTTGGACCTAAAATTTTAAAGAACCTTCTCTGGTGCCTCAAGAATCTTACTTTGGACTACATTAAATAGGTACTGCTAAGTACCAATATAGACTACATTAACAAGACAGTTTCTCACTCTGTTATGCTGCAACAACTGCTGTACTCACAGTTCAAGTACAACGCACATGACCTTCCCATTGTCATAGGCGTCATACAGTTGGATGAGACGCGGATGCTGCAATAGGCGCATAATTTCAATTTCACGCTCCACATTACGGCGGTCTTCCCTTTTTGGTGTGGCTACAAATTTGGCTGCTAACTGAAGACCAGTGCTCTTCTCTTGGCACCTGTAAACTGTGCCAAACTTGCCTCTGTAACAATGCAGAATTCATCTAGTATACATAAAATCTGAAACTGTCTTTACAAACTGCATTTTTAGGGGACTTCATTTCTGGCATATTGCACTCAGACTGTGTTGTGACACCTTTCCATCAGATGGAAAAGAAATGAAGATGTCATTCCTTATAAAGCCCAATTAAGCAATTGTGTAATAAATGCTTTTTTCTATGAAAACAGTTCTATTTGAAGTTTTTTAAGTAGTGCGCTGAATGAAATGAAAACTGGCAAAGAATGTCAATATATTTTATAATGCTATTATAAAATATTTTTATTCAGAAAACAAACGTTGATGAATTTGTTACAATATAATATTGTTGTAATGGACATGAGTAAAATTACTTATTTTCATACACTAGTTTGGTATGACAGATAAATTCAAGTGCTTTATATGGGCTCACAGCCAGAATAATTAAACACTATTTTTCAATTGATGGAAGTTGCATTCACCATTCTGTGGAATCCCATTTTGTACGTGCTTTATACTGTGATATTCTTTTATAATAGTTTATTCAACAAATTCTGAAACAATGATACAGAACCAGTCCTTTCCAAGGCATCTTTCATAACATAATGTGATCACACATGATGATTGATGTAATGTCATTATTTCATTTAAACGCACATCTTTAGTAAGCTCTGGGTCTTGCTACTTAAATATAAATGCCAGTCATGTAATGTTACTGACAGAATTTAGTTTAATATGAGACAGATAAGATGGTTAATTCCCAGTTATATTACTACTTTATATTTCAGGTCATTTTCAATAATTTTTGTACTAACTGATTAACAAAGGCTTTGGAATAAACACACTACAGTTTATCTTATTATTAAATTATGTGTTAATTATTGTGTTGGCAGTTCTATACTTCCTGACCAGTAACTCAGTTTCTGTGAAAAGGAATCTATATATGCCAACATTATTGATGAAAAATTGAAAACTATTGGGTTCTGAATATCAAACTATTGTGTGCAGTAATTGTAATTGGAATAACTGCATGAAATAATCACTGTTATTTTGCAACTTCCAATTAACCACGTTAAATTTCAGAACTTTAAAATACTCTACTCATGAATGCAGTACATACTTTTTTCCATGCATACGTTGGCAGATGTAAGCACAGCTGAATATGTGAAATTCAAAATGCAACTATTATTTATTACAGTGTACTAAAGTCATTTCTATTCATGCTGTTTGCAGACTCTCTTCAATAAACAGCATGACAAATCACTGTCCAGTATGGTACTAGAAATGTATTTCAGTCTACATTTTGTAAATGTAGCCTACTGCATATTCATATATTTAATGTTTCTTTGGAGGAACACCATGACAATTTTAATTCAGGATGTTCTCTCAACATAGAGTTGAACCGAGGGTTTCTAAAATACAAAACAGAAGTAATAACCACTAGAGCGGACATTTAGTCAACACTTCAAACTCTGCTGTGAAAATTAATATCCAGATATTCAAAAGAAATTCACCTTCCCTACCATCTCTTCCGATAATATAAATACAAACTACAAAATGACTGGGAGCTGGGATAGCATAGATGGTACACTGACTAGACCATGGGATGGACGATGCAGTGTTCGAATCTCAGTAGCAGCAAAAGATTTTTATCTTCTCAAAATTGTGGCCCATCCACCTCCTATTCAATGGACACCAGAATTCTTTCCCGATCATAAAACAGCCAGGGAATGAAGTTAACAACTCCATCTTCAACTTAATCTTTATTTACATTCAATAGATCATTACAATGGTCAAAGACAACCCTATAGGATGTTGAAATAATCAGTAATAATATAAAGGCATAAAAAACACGCCAATCAAAAACACCAATAATATCAAGAATACAATATATATATATATACATTACACAAAATGCAACAACCATACAAGAGAAACAGCTTGTGACAATTACGTATATGTATAAGAAGATTGAATATAAACACAGCTGATAAATTTATGCAGTAGAATACAACATGACATACAAGATTAAATAAAATTAGAATAAAAATTGAAATAAAATTTCTAATAAAAATTGAAAATTGAATAATCTACCACATGTATAATCTGGAATAATATTCCTCCAAACTGTCAAAACAGCATGTAATCAAAAAATGTTTTAAAATTCTCTTAAATCTCTTAAGATTGCCAGATGTATTTTTAATATCTGACAGAATATTATTAAAGATTTTAACACATGAATAATAAACTCCTTTCTGATAAATAGTCAAGTTTGTCTGAGGTAAATGTAGATCACTGCCATGAATGGTATGTATACTGCAATTTTTTTAATTTGTCATAAAGTAGCTTTTGTTATTAGCCACAAAAAAGTAAAAAAAATTATATACTGTGATTTGAGTGGCAAAATTTTTAATTCTTTGAATAAATTCCTACAAGATTCACTTCTCCATCTTCCCATTATAATTCTGACTGCCCTCTTTTTTATCGTGAGTATTTTTGAACTGTGGGTTGAATTTCCCCAAAATATGATGCCACCTGTCATAACTACGTGAAAAAGGGCATAATAAACTGTTATCAGTGTAGGCCGAGACATGTACGGTTTGACTGATCATATTATATAACAGGCTGTACTAAGTCAATTAAAAAGCAATTCAATATGATTTTTCCAAGTTAAGGTATTATCAATGAGTAGACCTAAGAATTTTGTACAGGTAATGTTGGGGATCGCTTTGTTATCATAACCAATTTGCACACAGACAGGGGTATTGTTCTTTGTTACAAAATGGGTATAGTCCCCCTCCAAAGTTTATAGAAAGTAGATTTCTTTTCAACCAGCTGTTCAAAGTTTCGAATATATTATTGATATTTCCTCAAAACCCTTAAAATTAGAGTGGCTGAATAAAAACTAGTGTCATCAGCAAATAAAACAGGCGTGGATCTATTATTTATTACCTTGGCTAAATCGTTCATATATATGAGAAAAAAGCAAGGGTCCAAGGATGAAGCCTTGTGGAACTCACCTCCTTCTAGTGCCAAGGTTAAAAATGGGCAGAGCTATAAACTTCTTCCCCCTGTTTGAATTCATGGCCTTGACAGGAGCAACTTTATCTTTGTCTGTTGTTCCAACAGGATTAGGAGGCAACAGCCCTCTGTCCTTTACAAGTTTTTGGTGGTTACCTTGAACCTGTATTTTGTCAGGAGGCCAGGAGATGGGAGAATAAAACATGTACATACAACAGTGTGCCTAAACATACAGTTGTTCCCGTGTCTAATTCAGCACAAGGGGGAGAGGAGGTATAGTTTCTTGCAATCCAGCTGCTCTACTCTGGAGAAATAGCTGCTGGTAATCAACAACCAGGGGGCTGAATGAGCCCCACATCCAGTCCTGTCATGGTGGTAAAGAAAGAACCTCCATTACTGCCGAGAATCGAACCCCAGTCGTCTAGTCATTAGCTCAGTCACTGTACTGACTCTAATCAATATTGCGACTAGGCCACCGGCTGAACGACGCAAGAGTCCGAGGTTCGATTTCCGGCAGGGTAAAGAGATTTTTCTTTTGAGGTTGTCTCTGGGGCCCACTTAGCCTCCTCTTCAGTGCGTACAGAGGTCCCTTTCCGCTAGTGTAAAGTGGCCGGAACGGGAACCTGACTACTCACCTCCATCTACTGCAGCGGTTAAATATGCATAGAGCTATAACTCCACTCCCTATACTGACCGAGATAATTGTTCAAGTTTTCCTTCACAAATAACGAACAAACGGGGGGAAACCCCCAGCAAGCTGCATGTTAAGCAGACTCGTAAATCGTCAAGATGGCAACCTGCCAGTTCAGCGCCATTGCTGTTTACTTTTCGTTGTGGACGCCAGCGCAGACTATAATAAAACACCTGCCTACACAGCAGCGTGTCCTGTAAACAACATCGAGCATGGTCAGAATCGCATGTCGTAGAAACAGTGAAGATGTTACCGTCAGTTTCGGTGAGTCGTATTTTGCAGTTCTACAGATGGCAGATAAAAGTAAAATTATCCCCTGTGCAGGCCACGAAGGCATATGGGGACACTGCAGGTAGGGTTCCATACATTCGGCACTAGATGGTGGCGAGTGGTCAGCTTTACGCTCCGGCCTCTTTACCCAAGGGGAATGGTCTAACATATTGGGGCACTGCATGTTTTCTCTACCTCACACACACACACACATACACAGACGAGCGGAACTGCATTGCACTTTCTGTCACATTTTCTTTCATTTCAGTCATTGAGACTGAAACTACTGTACTTCCAGAACCTGAGCCCGAAAGGGAACCTGTCGATTACTTTTGAATTAAACAACCGTGTTCGTTACTTGTCTTGTCCACTTGTCCTCCAAACATTTCTTAATTCATAACCCAATCTTCATGAATCTGCGTACAAATTATCCCACAAACTATGTATGAGGCAGCCGAGAAAGATGATGGTATGTTAACTGCTTCCAGCTTTCAGTGCCGAAGAGACGGGGGACGAAAGCCAGTACAAATTATCGGGGTCCGGAGATCCGGAAGGGGGACAGGGGCCCATCTATATCGCATATGTTTTCATAATTCTCGGTAGTATCGTTATATGTCGATTGTAAAAACTAACCTTTTCAGACCAAGCCTAAGGCACTCTGCAGTTGAGAGTTAGTTTTTTTTTTTTTTCGGTTTAGTGTAAAGACTTTTTAGCCAGTCCGCCCTTGCGGGGGGGGGGGGGGGATTTTTTTTGT
>Ga0123357_10001758_pt1 | contig 23427 bp, 12 predicted proteins | sample TergutEmb28metaG_FD_89873 | JGI IMG/M metagenome (GOLD analysis project Ga0123357, IMG submission 89873) | Embiratermes neotenicus P4 segment gut microbial communities from Petit-Saut dam, French Guiana - Emb289 P4 | ecosystem: Host-associated > Arthropoda: Insects > Digestive system > Gut ... | reverse complement strand
CATATACTCCTACGATGTTCACGTCATGTCCATTCAGTCGCATCTGTACTTGTACTATTCTCTCATTAATATATTGCCATTCCTTTATACATTTCTTATATTTCTTTTTGATGAGTAACGAGAACCCACATTTAGCTCGTTGATCTTTACTTACACCGCTATATATCTGGAGATAAATTTTTCCTTCTTCTATTCCCTGCCCTTTCCTTTTTGTTTCCGTAAGTGCCGCTACATCTATTTTTAGGCGTTCAAGTTCCCTGAACACTTCCATACGTTTGGTGCTTATGCCCTGCACATTCCATGTTCCAAATCTCAATAACCTTTACCGTCGCCGTTGTCGATTTCCCTTTCCGAAGTCTAGGTTCCGAGGATTTCCTGCAGGATTTTTAGCAAAATTTCTTTTTTCCGAGTGCAGGGGAGCTAGCCCTATGCCTCAACCCCCTTACTAGGAGGGACAGAATTTTCTGTCGGGGTTTATTCCCTTAGCCGATCATCTCCCGTTTTATGGCGCCGGAGACCCGCCTTCCACCCTCACCCGTTCGCTATATAACGCAATTACGTCATATACCCAGTGGTAACGACGTAGACGTGGGAGTAGGATTTGCCAGAGCGTCTTATGACTGTGAGCATTTCCCGAAGTTTTGTCGGTGCTAGGTTTCGACATCCGAGCCCCCTCCGGGGCCCATATCAGGATATTTGACCACCATAGTTTAGCTTTGATATCAAACTATCTCTACCTAAGTAAATTTTAAGAATGTAATTTGTTCATAATTCCCTATTAAAATCCACAAATATTTATTTTCGTTGACTAGGATTTATACCACTTATGGTAGTGCTTCAGTCTTTCCTCCCAATAGATTATTTTAGTTATCTAAAGTTTCGTTATTCCGGTAACAATTAAGAGCGTTACATTCCCATAAATTCCTTTAAATTTCTAAAAATATTTATTTTCGTTGACATACATTTATACTTCTTATATTAGTGCTTCTGCCCATTTCTTCCAATCGTTTCATATTTATCTGATTTTCCTCTAGTCCTGTAACTTTTAAGAGCGTTAAATTTAAATTATTGCCTACAAAATTAATAAATACAGGAAGCTGCAGTAAGGACTTCCTCATTTCAGAAACAAGTAATTTCGAAATCAAATCAGATATGTGAAACATATTTCTATTTTTGGAACGCACTTATATTGCTATTTTAGACTAACTTATGAAGTAGAAATGTTAATGACATGGTGTCCTTGAATACAGACAGAAATGATTAGACACTCGGGTAGTTGTCCATGAAATTGTGATCCATTTCTGGTGCAATGGCAACAACTTCCTTTCGTATAACCTCCTTCAGAGCTTCCAAAATTTGTCATGCTTTCCTAAAGCTTGATAATTTCCTTATCAGGACCATTCTCCCGTCGACCAAGCGAAAACGGATGAGAAATGAACGCTCTGTTGCTACATCGAACCACCATTTTAAATTTGATCCTCAACAAGAGAAGAACGTTGTTCTACCAAACATAGCATTGTTTGCACCGAAAACGGCAGGTATAACCCTGTTTGTTGGTGTTCTCATTACCACTGAAAATTGTCCTTATCAACTGAAGCTATGACCTTTCGAAAGTGCGGTGTTCTTTCTGCCGCATCCCGTATATATTTCGGTTGACCAGGATTTATACTCCATATGATAGTTCTTCTGTCATATCTTCCAATAATTTGGTTTTGTTATCAAAATTTCTCTATTCCAGTAAATTTTAAGGAATTTATTTTTTCATAATTCCCTTTTAAAATGTACAAATATTTATTTTCGTTGACTGGGATATATGCCACTTATGGTAGTGCTTCTGCCTTTCCTTCCAATAGATTAATTTAGTTACTTAAGTTTCGATATTCCGGTAACATTTAAGAGCGTTATATTCCCAGTAATCCCTATAAAAAATGTATAAATATTTATTTTCGTTGACATTCATTTATATTTCTTATATTAGTGCTTCTGCCCAGTTCTTCCAATCGTTTCATATTTATCTGATTTTCCTCTAGTCCGGTAACTTTTAAGCGCGTTAAATTTAAATCATTGCCTACAAAATTAATGATTACAGGAAGCTGCAATAAGAACTCCCCCATTTCAGAAACAAGTAATTTCGAAATCAAATCAGATATGTCAAACATATTACTATTTTTGGAACGCACACATATTGCTATTTTAGACTAACTTATGAAATAGAAATGATATTAATGTGGCGGCCTTGACTACAGATAGAATTATTTAGACACCCGATTATTGGTCCATTAAATTGTGATCCAATTCTGGTGCAATGGCAACAACTTCCTTTTGTATCACCTACTTCAGAGCTTCCAAAATTTGTCCTGCTTTCCCAAAGCTTGATATTCTAAGGTAAAACGTTTCCTTATCAGGACCATTCTCCAGTCGACCAAGCGCAAACGGATGCGAAATGAACGCTCTGTTGCTACAGGTGAACCACCATTATAAATATAATCCTCAACAAGAGAAGAACTTTTTTCTACCAAACACAGCTCCGTATGTCTCGAAAACGGCACGTATACCGCTGTTTGATGGAGTTATTACTACCACTGAACGTTCTCAGCATCTGAAGCTATGACCATTCGAAAGTGTAGTGTTCTTTCTGCCGCATCCGGTATATTTTGGTTGATCAGGATTTATACTCGTTATGATAGTGCTTCTGTCATTTCTTCCAAATTTTAGTTTTGTTATCGAAATTTGTCTAGTCCAGTAAATGTTAATTAAGTTATTTGTTAATTATTCCTTTTTAAAATCTACAAATATTTTTTTTTTCATTGCCTAGGATATATGCAACTTATGGTAGTGCTTCTGTCTTTCTTTCCAATAGATTATTTTCGTTATCTAAGTTTCGTTAAATATTATAGGAATAACGAATCTTAGATAACTAAAATAATCTACTGGAAGGAAAGACAGAAGCACTACCATAAATGGCATATATCCTAGCAAACGAAAATAAATATTTGTAGATTTTATTAGGGAATTATGTACAAATAACTTTCTTACAATTTACTGGAAAAGAGAAATTATGACAAAAAAACTAAACTATTGGAAGAAATTCAGAAGCACTATCATAAGGAGTATAAATCCTGGTCAACCAAAAAATATAAGGAATGCGGCAGAAAGAACACCGCACCTTCGAAGAATCATAGCTGTAGATAATGAGAACGTTGAGTGGTATTAATAACGCCTTCAATCAGCAGTATACCTGTCGTTTTCGATGCACACAATGCTGTGTTTGGTAGAACAAATTTCTTCTCTTGTTGATGATTAAATTTATAATGCAGGTTCACCTGTAGCATCAGAGCGTGCATTTCGCTTCCTTTTGCGCTTGGTCGACGGGAGAATGGTCCTGATAAGTAAACGTTTTACCTTTGAATATCAAGTTTTGGAAAACAGGACAAACTTTGGAAGCTCTGAAGGAGGTGATACGAAAGGAAGTTTTTGCCATTGCACCAGAAATGGATATCAATTTCATAGACAAAAACCCGAGTGTCTAATTAATTCTATCTGTATTCAAAGCCGCCACTTTAATATCTTTTCGACTTCAAACGAAAGTCCAAAATGGCAAAATATGTGCGTTCAAAAAATAAGAATGTGTTTGACATATCTGATTTGATTTCGAAATAACTTGTTCCTGAAATGGGGGAATTCTTACTGCCACATCCTGCATTTCTTAATTTTATAGGCAATAATTTAAATTGAACGCTCTTAAATGTTACCGGACTAGAGGAAAATCAGATAAATATAAAACGATTGGAAGAAATGGGCAGAAGCACTAATATAAGAAGTAAAAATGTATGTCAGAGAAAATAAATATTTTTAGAGTTTTAATAGGAGTTTATTGGAATATAATGCTCTTAAATATTACCGGAATAACGACACTTTAGATAACTAAAATAATCTATTGGAAGGAAAGACAGAAGCACTAACATAAATGGAATAATTCATAGACAAAGAAAATAAATATTTGTAGATTTTAATAGGGAATTATGAACAAATAACTTTCTTATACTTTACTGGGATAGAGATATTTTGATAACAAAACTAAATTATTGGAAGAATACAGATAGACTTAATTAGACCGTCGAGTAGTTGTCCAAGAAATTGAGATCGATTTCTGGAGCAATGGCAAAATATTCCTTTCGTATCGCCTCTATCAGAGCTTCCAGAATTTGTCCTGCTTTCTTAAAGTTTGATATTCAAAGGTAAACCATTTCCTTATCAGGACCATTCTCCCCTCGACCAAGCGAAAATAGATGAGACATGCACGCTCTGTTGCTACAGGCGAACCACCATTTAAAATTTAATCCTCAACAAGAGAAGAAAATTGTTCCACCAAACTCAGTATTGAATGCACCTAAAACGGCAGGTGTACCGCTGTGTGATGGCGTTCTCCATACCACTGTACGTTCTCACCAACTGAAGCAATGACCCTTCGAATGTGGGGTTTTCGTTCTGCCGCAGCAGATATATATTTTGGTTGACCAGGATTTATACTCCTTATGATAGTGCTTCTGTCAATCCTTCCAATAGTTTAGTTTTGTAATCAAAATTTGTTTATCCCTGTAAGTTTTAAGAAATATATTTTTTCACAATTACATATTAAAATCTACAAATATTTATTTTCGTTGACTAGTATTTATGCCACTTATGGTAATGCTTCTGTCTTTCCTTCCAATAGATTATTTTAGTTATCTAAAGTTTCATTATTCCAGTACCATTTAAGATCGTTATATTCCCATAAATTCCTATAAAAATCTATAAATATTTATTTTCGTTGACATAAATTTATACTTCTTATATTAGTGCTTCTGCCCATTTTTTCCAAGCTTTTCATATTTAGCTGATTTTCGTCTAGTCAAGTAACTTTTAAGAGCGTTATATTTAAATTATTGCCTACAAAATTAATAAATGCAGGAAGCGACAGAAAGAACTCCCCCATTTCAAAAAACAAGTAATTTCGAAATAAAATCAGATATGTCAAACATATTCTTATTTTTGGTACACACACATATTGCCATTTTAGTGTAACGTATTAAATAGAAATGATACTAAAGTGGCGGCCTTGAATACAGATAGAATTAATTATACACTCGGGTAGTTGTCCATGAAAATGACATACGTTTCTGGTACAAAGGCAACAACTTCCTTTCGTATCTATTCCTTCAGAGCTTCCAAAATTTGTCCTGCTTTCCTAAAGATTGATATTAATAGGTAAAACGTTTCCTTGTCAGGACCATTCTCCCGTCGACCAAACGCAAACGGATGAGAAATGCACGCTCTGTTGCTACAGTTGAACCACCATTATAAATTTAATCCTCAACAACAGAAGAAAATTGCTCTAAAAAAACAGCATTTTTTGTATCGAAAACGGCAAGCATACCGCTGTTCGATGGCGTTCTCAATACCACTGAAAGTTCTCATCGCCTGAAGCTATGACCCTTCGAATGTGTGGTTTTCTTTCGGCCGCATTCCGTATATATTTTGGTTGACCAGGTATTATACTACTTATTATAGTGCTTCTGTATTTCTTCCAATAGTTTATTTTTTTTATTATAATTTCTCTTTTCCAGTAAATTGTAAGGAAGTTATTTGTACATAATTCTATATTAAAATCTACAAATATTTATTTTTGTTGGCTAGGATATATGCCAATTATGGTAGTGCTTCTGTCTTTCCTTCCAATAGATTATTTTAATTATCTAAGTTTCGTTATTCCGTTAACATTTAAGAGCGTTATATTCCCATTAATCCCTATAAAATATTTATAAATATTTATTTTCGTTGCGATGCATTTATATTTCTTATATTAGTGCTTCTGCCCATTTCATCCAATCGTTTCAAATTTATCTGAATTTTCTCTATTCCAGTAAAATTTAAGAGCGTTATATTTATATTATTCGCTACAAAATTTATAAATGCAGATCGCGGCAGTAAGAACTCCCCCATTTCAGAAACAAATTATTTCGAAATCATAAAAGATATTTCAAAAAATTCTTATTTTTGGAACGCACATAATATACCAATTTGAAGTAACGTATGAAACAGAAATGATTCCAAACATTGCGGCCTTGAATACAGATAGACTTAAATATACCCTCGGTTATTTGTCCATGAAATTGAGATACATTTCAGGAGCAATGGCAAAATATCCCGTTCGTAGCATTTCTTTCAGAGCTTCCAGCATTTTTCCTGCATTCTTAATGCTTGGTATTCAAAGGTGAAACATTTCCTTATCAGGACCATTCTCCCCTCGACCAAGCGAAAACGGATGAGACATGCACGCTCTGTTTCTACAGGCGAACCACCATATGAAGTTTAATTCTCAACAAGAGAAGAACGTTGTTCTACCAAACACAACATTGAATGCTTCGACAACGGCAGCTATACCTCTGTGTGTTGGCGTTCTCAATACCACTGTACGTTCTCATCAACTGAAGCTATGACCCTTCGAAAGTGTAGTGTTCTTTCTGCCGCAGCCTTTAAAAATTTGGTTGATCAGGATTTATACTCCTTATGATCGTGCTTCTGTCTATTCTTCCAATAGTTTAGTTTTGTTATCAAAATTACTCTATCCCAGTAAATTTTAAGAAATTTATTTGTTCATAATTCCCTATTAAAGTCTACAAATATTTATTTACTTTGACTAGGATTTATACCACTTATGGTAGTGCTTCTGTCTTTCCTTCCAATAGATTATTTGAGTTATCGGAAGTTTCGTCATTCCGGTAACATTTAAGAGCTTTATATTCCCATAAATTCCTATTAAAATCAATAAATATTTATTTTCCTTGACATTCATTTATATTTTTTATATTAGTGCTTCTGCCCATTTCTTCCAATCGTTTCATATTTATCTGATTTTCCTCTAGTCCGGTAACTTTTAAATTATTGCCTACAAAATTAATAAATGCAGTAAGCGACAGAAAGAACTCCCCCATTTCAGAAACAAGTAGTTTCGAAACAAAATCACTTATGTCAAACATATTCTTATTTTTGCAACGCACACATATTGCCATTTTAGACAAAGGTATTAAATAGAAATGATACTAAAGTGGCGGCCTTGAATACAGATAGAATTAATTAAACACTCGGGTAGTTGTCCATGAAATTGAGATCCTTTTCTGGTGCAATTTCAACATCTTCCTTTCGTATCACCTCCTTCAGGGCTTCCAAAATTTGTTCTTCTTTCCTAAAGCTTGACATTCAAAGGTAAAACGTTCCCTTATCAAGACCATTCTCCCGTCCACCAAGCGCAAACGGATGCGAAATGCACGCTCTTTTTTAACAGTTGAACCACCATTATAAATTTAATCCTCAACAAGTGAAGAACGTTGTTCAACCAAACACAACATTGTTTGCGTCGAAAACGGCAGATGTTCCGCTGTTTGATGGCGTTCTCAATTCCACTGAACGTTCTTATCAACTGAAGCTAAGACTCTTCGAAAGTGCGGTTGTCTCTCTGCTGCATTCCGTATATATTTTGGTTGACCAGGATTTGTACTCCTTATGATAGTGCTTCCGTATTTCTTCCAATAGTTTAGTTTTGTTATCAAAATTTCTCTATTCCAGTAAATCATAAGAAAGATAATTGCACGTTATTCCCTATTATAATCTAGAAATATTTATTTCCTTCGACTAGCATATATGCCACTTATGGTAGTGCTTCTGTCTTTCCTTCCAATAGATTATTTTATTTATCTAAGTTTCGTTATTCCGTTAACATTTAAGAGCGTTATATTCCCATTAATCCCTATAAAAATCTATAAATAATTATTTTCTTTGACATGCATTTATACTTCTTATATTAGTGCTTCTGCACATTTCTTCCAATCGTTTCATATTTAACTGTATTTCCTCTATTCCGGTAACTTTTAAGAGCTTTATATTTATATTATTCGCTACAAAATTTATAAATGAAAATCGCGGCAGAAAGAACTCCTCCTTTTTAGAAAAAAATTATTTCTTAATCATAAAAGATATGTCAAACATATTCTTATATTTTGAACGCACATAATTTACCATTTTGAAGCAACGTATGAAACAAAAATCATCATTAACGTGTCGGCCTTGAATACAGATAGACTTAAATAGACCCTCGGTTAGTTGTCCATGAAATTGAGATCCTTTTCTGGAGCAATGGCAAAATATTCCTTTCGTATCACCTCTTTCAGAGCTTCCAGAATTTGCCTGGTTTCTTAAACTTGACATTCAAAGGTAAACCATTTCCTTATCAGTACCATTCCCGCTCGACCAAGCGAAAACGGATGCTACTTGCACGCTCTGTAGCTACAGGCGAACCACCATTTAAAATTTAATCCTCAACAAGTGAAAAACGGTGTTCTATCAAACAGAATATTGATTGCGTCGAAAACGGCAAGTATTTCGCTGTATGATCGCTTTCTCAATACCACTGTACGTGTTCCTCAACTGAAGCCATGATCCTTCGAAAGTGGGGTGTTCGTTCTGCCGCATCCTGTATATATTTTTGTTGACCAGAATTTTTATTACTTATGATAGTGCGTCCGACAATTCTTCCAATAGTTTAGTTTTGTTAACAAAATTTTCTATTCTAGTAAATTTTAAGAAAGTTAATCGTTCATAATTCCCTACAAAAATCAACAAATATTTATTTTCGTTGACAAGGTTTTATGCTACTTATGTTCGTGCTACTGTCATTAATTCCAATTGTTTATTTTAGTTATCTATAATTTCGTTATTCCGGAACAATTAAGAGCTTTTTATTCCCATAAACACCTATAAAAATCTATAAATATTTATTTTCGTTGACATGCAATTATACTTTTTATATTTGAGCTTCTGCCTATTTCTTCCAGTTGTCTCAAATTTATCTTAATTTTCTCTATTCCGGTAACTTATAAGAGCGTTATATTTATATTATTCCCTACAAAATTTATAAACGCAGTATGCGGCCAAAAGAACTCCCCCATATCAGAAACAAGTAAATTCGAAATCAAATCAGATACGTCAAATATATTCTTATTTTTGGAACGCACATATTTTGCCATTTTCGACTAATGTATTACGTAGAAATGATCACTAACGTAGCGGCCTAGAATACAGAGAGACTTAATTAGACCCTCGTGTAGTTGGCCATGAAATTGAGATCCATTTCTGGAGCAATGGCAAAAACTTCCTTTCGTATCACCACCTTTAGGGTTTCCAAAATTTGTCCTCCTATCTTAAAGCTTGATATTCAAAGGTAAACCATTTCCTTATCAGGACCATTCTCTAGTCGTCCAAGTGAAAACGGATGAAAAATGCACGCTCTGTTGCTACAGGTGAACGACCATTTAAAATTTAATCCTCAACAAAAAAAGAACTTTGTTCTACCTGACACAGCATGGTTTGCTTCGAAAAAGGCAGGTATACCGCGTTTGACAGCTTTCTCAATACCACTTTACCTTCTCCTCAACAGAAGCTATGACCCATCAAATGAGGGGTGTTCTTTCTGCTGCATCCTGTATATATTATGGTTGACCAGAATTTATAATCCTTAAGATAATGCTTCTGTCAATTCTTCCAATACTTTTGTTTTGTTATCAAAATTTCTCTATTCCAGTAAATTTTAAGTAAGTTATTTGTTCTTATTTACCTATAAAATTCTACAAATATTGATTTCCTTTGTATAGGTTTTATGCTACTTATATTTGTGCTTCTGTCATTCCTTCCCATATTTTAATTTAGTTATCTAAAATTTCGTTATTCCAATAATATTTAAGAGCGTTATATTCCCATAAATCCCTATAAAATCTACAAATATTTATTTTCGTTGACATGCATTTTTACTTCTTTTATTAGTGCTTCTTCCCATTTCTTCCAATCGTTTCATTTTTATCTGATTTGTCTCTATTCCGGTAACTTTTAAGAGCGTTATATTTATATTATTCCCTACAAAGCTTATAAATGCAGGACGCAGAAGAAAGTACTCCCCCATTTCAGAAAAAAGTAATTTCGAAATCTAACCAGATATACCAAACCTGTTCTTATTTTTGAAACGAACATATTTAGCCATTTAACAATAACGTATTAAATAGAAAAGATCAATAACGTGGAGGCCTTGTATATAGAGAGACTATATTAGATTCTCGGGTAGTTGTCCTTGGAATTGAGATCCATTTTTGGTGCAATTGCAACAACTTCCTTTCGTATCACCGCCTTCAGATCTTCCAAAATTTGTCCTGCTCTCCCAAAGCTTGATATTCAAAGGTAAACCATTTCCTTATCAGGACCATTACCCCGTCGACCAAGCGCAAACGGATGCGAAATGCACGCTCTGTTGCTACTGGCGAACCACCATTTTAATTTTAATCCTCAACAAGAGAAGAACTTTCTTCTACCATACACATATGGTATGCACCTAAAACGGCAGGAACACCGTTGTTTGACGACGTGTTGAAAACCACTGTACGTTCTTCTCAACGTAAGATATGACTTTTCAAAAGTGGGGTGATCTATCTGTCGCATCCTGTATATATTTTGGTTGAGCAGGATTTATATTCCTTATGATAGTGCTTCTGTCAATTTTTCGAATAGTTTAATTTTGTTATCAAAATTTCTGTATTCCAGTAGATTTTAAGAAAGTTATTTGTTCTTATTTACCTATAAAATTCTACAAATATTTATTTCCTTTGTATAGGTTTTATGCCACTTATATTAGTGCTTCTGTCATACCTTCCAATGGTTTAATTTAGGTATCTAAAGTCTCGTTATTCCGGTAAAATTTAAAAGCTTTGTACTCCCATAAAAGCCTATAAAAATATATAAATATTTATTTTCGTTGACTAGGATTTATGATCCTTAAGTTAGTGCTTCTGTCATTCCTTCCAATAGTTTACTGTAGTTATCCAAATTTACGTCATTCCGGTAACATTTAAAAGCGTTATATTCCCATAAATCCCTCTAAAACTTTTCAAAAAATTAATTTCGTTGACATGCATTTATACTTCTTATATTATTACTTCTGCCCATTTTTCCAATCGTTTCAATTTTATCCGATTTTTCTCTATTCCGGTAACTTTTAAGAGCGTTAAATTTATAATATTCCCTACAAAATTTATAAATGCAGAACGCGGAAGAAAGAACTCCCCCATTTCAGAAACAAGTAATTTCGAAATCAAATCAGATAAGTCAAACAAATTCTTATTTTTGGAACGCAAACATTTTGCCATTTTACATTAACGTATTTAATAGAAATGATCACTAAATTGGAGGTCTTGAATACAGATAGACTTAATTAGACGCTCGAGTATTTGTCCATGAAATTGAGATCTATTTCTGGAGCAATGGCAAAAACTTCCTTTCGTATCTCCTCCTTCAGAGATTCCATAATTTGTCCTCCTTTCTTAAAGCTTGATATTCAAAGGAAAACCACTTCCTTATCAGGACCATTCTCCCGTCGACCAAGCGAAAACGGATTAGAAATGCACGCTTTGTTGCTACAGGCGAACGACCATTTACAATTTAATCCTCAACAAGAAAAGAACGTTGTTCTACCAATCACAACATTGTATGCGCCGAAAACGGCACGTATTCCGCTGTTTGAGGGCGTTCTCAATACCACATTACGTTCTCCACAACAGAAGCTTTGACCCTTCAAAGGAGGGGTGTTCTTTCTGCTGCATCCTGTATATATTTCGGTTGACCAATATTTATAATTTTTATGTTAGTGCTTCTGTCAATTCTTCCAATAGTTTTCTTTTGTAATCAAAATTTCTCTATTCCAGTAAATTTTAAGAAAGTTATTTGTTCATAATTCCCTATAAAATCTATAAATATTTATTTTCGTTGACTAGTTTTTATGCTACTTATGTTAGTGCTTCTGTCACTACTTCTAATACTTTATTTTAGTTATCTAAATTTCGTTATTCCGATAACATTTAAGAGCGTTGTACTCACATAAAAGCCTATAATAATATTTAATAACTTATTTCCGTTGACATGCATATATGCTTCTTATGATAGTGCTTCTGCCCATTTCATCCAATCGTTTCCTTTTTATCTGATTTTTCTCAATTCCGGTAAATTTTAAGAGCGTTATGATTATATTATTCACTACAAAATTTATAAATGCAGGACGCGGCAGAAAGAAGTCCCCATTTCAAGAAAATAATTTCGAAATCGAATCATATGTCAAACATATTCTAATTTTGTAACGCACACATTTTGAAATTTAAAAATAACGTATTAAATAGAAAATCGTTTCACTTTTATCTGAATTTTCTCTATTCCGGTACATTTTAAGAGCGTTATTTTTCTATTATTCCCTATAAAATTTATAAATGCAGGACGCGGCAGAAAGAACTCCCCCATTTCAGTAACAAGTTATTTCGAAATCTTATAAGAAATATAAAAATTATTCTTATTTTTTGAATGCACACATTTTGCCACTTTAGAGTAACTTATTAAAGAGAAATGATCACTAACGTGGCGGCCTTGAATACAGTTTGATTTAATTAGACCCTCGGGTAGTTGTCCATGAAATTGAGATCCATTTCTGGTGCAATGGCAACAACTTCCTTCCGTATCACCTCCTTTAGAAATTCCAAAAGTTTGTCCTGTTTTCCTAAAGCTTGATATACAAAGGTAAACCGTTTCCATATCAGGACCATTCTCCCGTCGACCAAACGCAAACAGATGCGAAATGCACGCTCTCTTACTACAGGCGAAACAAAATTTAAATTTAAATTTAATCCTCAACAAGAGAAGAATATTTTTCTTCCATACACAGCATGGTTTATTTCTAAAACGGCATGTACACCGCTGTGCGACGGCGTTCTCAAAACCACTGTACATTCGCATCAGCTGAACCTATGACCCTTCAAATGTGGGGTGTATTTCCTTCCGCATTCTGTATATATTTTGGTTGACCAGAATTTATTCTCCTTATAATTGTGCTTGTGTCTTATCTTCCAATAATTTAGTTTTGTTATCAAAATTTCTGTATTCCACTAAATTTAAAAAAAGTTATTTGTTCATAATTCACTATAAAAATTTACAAATATTTATTTCCGTTGACTAGGTTTTATGCTACTTATGTTAGTGCTTCTGTCATTCCTTCCAATGTTTTATTTTAGTTATCTAAAATTTCGTTTTTCCAGTATCATTGAAGAGCATTATATTCCCATAAATCCCTACAATAATATATAAATATTTATTTTCGTTGACCCACATTTGTACTTATTATGTTAGTGCTTCGGCCCATTTCTTCCAATCGTTTCATTTTTATCTGATTTTTCTCTATCCCGGTAACTTTTAAGAGGGTTAAATTAATATTATTCCCTACAAAATTTATAAATGCAGGAAGCGGCAGAAAGAACTCCCCCTTTTAGAAAAAAGTAATTTCGAAAACAAATCAGAGATGGCAAACATATTTTTATTTTTGGAACGCACACGTTTTGCCATTTTAAAGTAACATTTCAAATGTAAATGATCACTAACGTGGGGGCCTTGAATACATATAGACTTAATTAGACCCTCGGGAAGTTGTTCATGAAATTGAGATCCATTTCTGGTTCAATGGCAACAACGTCCTTTCCTACCACCTCCTTCAGAGATTCCAAAATTTTTCCTGCTTTCCTAAAGCTTGATATTCAAAGGTAAACCGATTCCATATCAGGACCATTCTCCCGTCGACCAAACCAAACGGAAGCGAAATGCATGTTCTTTTGCTACAGGGGAACCATTACTTTAAATTTTATCCTCATCAAGAGAAGAACTTTGTTCTACCAAACACAGCATGGTTTAAGCTAAAACGGCAGGATAGCTGCTCTTTGACGAAGAAATCGATTCCACTGTACAACGGAAACTATGAACCTTCAAAAGTGCGGTGTTCTATCTGCCGCATTCTGTATATATTTTTGTTTTCCAGTATTTATACTCATTCTGATAGTTCTTCTGTCAATTCTTCCACTACTTTTGATTTGTTATCAAAATTTCTCTACTCCAGAACATTTTAAGAAAGTTATTTTTCATAATTCCCTATAAAAATCTGCAAATATTTATTTTCGTTGACTATGTTTTATACTACTTATGTTACTGCTTCTGTCATTCCTTCCGGTAGTTTATTTTAGTTATCTAATGTTTCGTTATTCCGGTAAAATTTAAGAGACTTATATTCCCATATATACCTTCAATAATATATAAATATTTATTTTCGTTGAATTGCATTTATAATTCTTATATTAGTGCTTCTGCCCATTTCTTCCAATCGTTTCATTTATATCATTCCTTACAAAATGTATAAAAGCAGCACGCGGCAGAAAGAACTCCCCATTTCAGAAACAAGTTATTTCGAAATCAAATCAGATGCCAAAAATATTCTTCTTTTTGGAACGTACAGATTTTGCCATTTTAGTGTAACGTATTAAATAGAAAGGATCACTAACGTGGCGGCCTTGAATACAGATAGACTTAACTAGACCCTCGGGTAGTTGTCCACGAAATTGAGATCCATTTCTGGTGCAATGGCAACAACTTCCTTTCGTATCACCTCCTTCAGAGCTTCCAAAATTTATCGCGCTTTCCTAAAGCTTGATATTCTAAGGTAAACCATTTCCATATCAGGACCATTCTCCGTTGACCAAGCGCAAACGGATGCGAAATGCACGCTCTGTTGCTTGAGGCGAACCACCATTTTTAATTTAAACCACAACAAGACAAGAACGTTGTTCGACCAAACACAGCATGGACTGCACCGAAAACGGCAGGTACACCGCTGTTTAATGCCGTTTTCAATACCACTGTACGTTCTCCTCAACTGAAGCTATGACCCCTCAAATTTTGATGTTCTTTCTGCCGCATCCTGTATATATTTTGGTCGACTTCCATTTATGTTGCTTATGATACTGCTTCTGCCATTTCTTCCGATTGTTTATTTTAGTTATCTAAAATTTCGTTATTCCGGTAAAATTTAAGAGTGTTTTATTCCCATACATCCCTATAAAAATTATAAATATTTATTTTCGTTGACTTGGATTTATACCTGTTATTTTAGTGCTTCTGCCCATTTATTCCAATCTTTTCTTTTTATCTAATTTTTCTCTATTCCGCTAACTTTTAAGAGCGTTATTTTTATATTGTCTACAAAATTTATAAATGCAGGACGCGGCAGAAAGAACTCCCCTTTTCAAAAACAAGTAATTTCGAAGCCAAATCAGATACGGAAAACATATTCTTGTTTTTGTAAAGCACAAATTTTGCCATTTCAGACCAACGTGTTACAAAGAAACGATCACTAACGTGGCGGCCTTGAATATAGATAGTATAAATTATTCACTCGGGTAGTTGTCCATGCAATTGAGATCCATTTCTGGTGCAATGGAACCAACTTTCTTTCGTATCACCTCCTTCAGAGCTTCCAAAATTTTTCCTGCTCTCCTAAAGATTCATATTCAACAGTAAACCGTTTCCTTATCAGGACCACCTCCCGTCGACCAAGCGCAATCGGATGCGAAATGCACGCTCTGTTTCTACAGATGAACCACCATTTTAAATTTAATCTTCCACAACAGAAGAACGTTGTTCTCCCAAACTCATCATGGCTTGCATCGAAAACGGTACGAACCCCGCTGTTTGACGACTTGTTCATAACCACTGTTCTTTCTCTTCAACTGAAACTATGAATCTTCAAATGTGGGGTGTTCTTTCTGCCGCATCCTGTATACATTTCGGTTGACCAGGATTTAATCTCCATATGATAGTACTTCTGTCAATTCTTCCAATACTTTAATTTTGTTACCAAAAATTCTGTTTTCCAGTAAATTTTAAGTACGTTATTTGTTCATAATTCTCTAGAAAAATAAAAAATAGTTATTTTCTTTGACAATTTTAATACTATTTTGTTAGTGCTTCTGTCAATCCTTCCAATAGTTCATTTTAGTCACCAAAGTTTCGATATTCCGGTAACATTTAAGAGCATTTTATTCACATAAATCCCTATAAAAATCTATAAATATTTATTTTTGTTCACCTGAATTTATACTTCTTATGTTAGTGCTTCTGCCCATTTCTTCCATTCGTTTCATTTTTATCTGAATTTTCCCTATTCCGTTAACTTTTAAGAGCGTTATTTTTATATTATTCCCTACAAAATTTATAAATTCAGTTCGCGGCTGAAAGAAACTTCCCATTTGAGAAACAAAAATTTACGAAATCGGATCAGATGCGCCAAAAATATTTCTATTTTTGAAACGCATTCATTTTGCCATTTTTGAATGACGTGTGATATAGAAATGATCACTAACATGGCGGCCTTGCATATAGATAGAATAAATTAGGTTCTCGGGTAGTTGTCCATGAAATTGTGATCCATTTCTGGTGCAATGGCAACAACTTCCTTTCGTATCAACTCCTTCACTACTTAAAAATTTGTGCTGCATTCTTAAAGTTTGTTATTCAACGGTAAAACCATTTCTTATCAGGACCATTCTCCCGTTGACCAAGCGCAAACGGATGGGAAATGCACGCTTTGTTGCTACCGGTTTACCACCATTTTAAATTTAATCCTCAACAGGAGAAGAATTTGCTCTAACATACACATCATGGTTCGAATCGAACACGGCACCTACACCGCTGTTTGACTACGTGCTCGAAACCACTGTATGTTCTCCTTAACTGAAGCTATGACCATTCAAATGTGGAGTTTTCTTTATGCCGCATCCTGTATATATTTTGGTTGACCAGGATTTATAATCCATATGATAGTAATTCTGTCACTTTTTCTAATAATTTAATTTTGATATCAAAATGTCTGTAATCCAGTACATTTTAACAAAGTTATTTGTTCATAATTCTCTATAAATATGAAAAATATTTACTTTTTTGAGTATTTTTTATACTACTTTAGTTTGTGCTTCTGTCAATTCTTTCAATAGTTTATTTCAGTTATCTAAAGTTTCGTTATTCCGGTAAAATTTAAGAGCGTTTTATTCCCATACATACCCAATAAAAATCTATAAATATTTATTTTCGTTGACCTGGATTAATAGTAATTATTTTAGTGCTTCTGTCCATTTTTTCGAAACATTTCATTTTTATCTGATTTGCCCTCTTCCGGTAACTTTGAAGAGCGTTATTTTTATATTATTCCCTGCAAAATTTGTAAATGCCTGACTCGGCAGTAAGAAATACCCCATTTGAGAAACAAATGGTTTCGAAATCGTATCAGATGCGGCAAATATATTTCTATTTTTCAAACGCCTTAATGTTGCAAATTTAGATTGACATATTATATAGAAATGATCACAAACATGGCGGCCTTGAATATAGATAGAATATATTAGACTCTCGGGTAGCTGTCCATGAAATTGAGATCCATTTCTGGTGCAAAGGCAACAATTTCCTTTCGTATCACTTCCTTCAGCGCTTCCAAAATTTGTCCTGCTTTCTTATATTTTGGTATCCAAAGGTAAACCACTCCTTATCAGGACCATTCTATCGTCGACCAAGCGCAAACGGATGCGAAATGCACGCTATGTTGCTACCGGCGAATTTCCTTTTTAAATTTAATCTTCAACAAGGGAAGATCGTTGTTCTACCAAACACAGCATGGATCGCACCGAAACCCGCATTTACACCGCTGTTTGACGACGTGCTCAAAACCACTGTATGTTCCTCTTAACTGAAGCTATAACCTTTCAAAAGTGGGGTTTCTTTCTGCCGCAATTTGTATATATTTTGGTTGACCAGGATTTATACTTCTATCAATTGTTCCTATAATTTAATTTTGATATCAAAATTTCTATATTCCAGTAAATTTTAACAAAGTTACTTGTTCATAATTCTCTATAAAAATGAAAAATATTTATTTTCTTTCACTATTTTTATACTACTTAAATAGTGCTTCTGTCAATCCTTCCAATAGTTTATTTTATTTATCTATAGTTTCGTTATTCAGGTAAAATTTAAGAGCGTTTTTTTCCCCATAAATCCCTATAACAATCTATAAATATTTATTTTCGTTGACCTGGATTTATACTTCTTATTTTAGTGCTTCTGACCATTTCTTCGAATCGTTTCATTTTTATCTGATTTTTCCCTAATCCTGTAAGTTTTAGAGCGTTATTTTTATATTATTCCCTACAAAATTTATAAATGCATGACGCGGCAGTAAGAACTACCCCATTTGAGAAACAAATGGTTTCGAAATCGTATCAGATGCGGCAAACATATTTCTAATTTTGGAAGGCAATAATTTTGCAATTATAGAATGACCTATGATATAGAAATGATCACTCACATGGCGGACAGGAATATAGATAGAATAAATTAGACTCTCGGGTAGTTGTCCATGAAATTGAGATCCATTTCTGGTGCAATGGCAACAACTTCCTTTCGTATCACTTCCTTCAGAGATTCCAAAAGTTGTCCTGCTTTCCTAAAGTTTGATATTCAACGGCAAACCGTTTCCTTATCAGGACCATTCTCCCGTCGACCAAGCGCAAACGGATGCAAAATGCACGCTCTGTTGCTACCGGCGAACCACCATTTTAAATTTAATCCTCAACAAGAGAAGTAAGTTGTTCTACCAAACACAACATGGATCGTAGCGAAAACGGCACGTACACCGCTGTTTGATGACGTGCTCAAAACCACTTTATGTTCTTCTCAACTGAAGCAATGACCCTTCAAATGTGGGGTGTTCTTTCTGCCGCAACCTGTATATATTTTGGTTGACCAGGATTTATAAGCCTTATGATAGTGCTTCTGTCAGTTCTTGCAATACATTAATTTTGTTATCAAATTTTCTGTAAGCCAGTAAATTTTAAGATAGTTATTTGTTCTTAATTCTCCATAAAAATTTACAAACATTTATTTGCTTTGACTAGTTTTATGCAACTTATGTTAGTGTTTCTGTCAATCCTTCCGATATTTTAATTTAGTTATGTAAAACTTTTTTTATTCCGATAACATTTAAGAGCGTTATATTCCCATAAATCCCTATCAAAATCTATAAATATTTATTTTCGTTGACCTGGATTTATACTTCTTATGTTAGAGCTTCTGCCCATTTCTTCCATTCGTTTCATTTTTATCTGATTTTTCCCTAATCCTCTAACTTTTAAGAGCGTCATTTTTATAATATTCCCTACAAAATTTATAAATGCAGGACCCGGCTGAAAGAACTCCCAATTTTCAGAAACAATTAATTTCAAAATTATATAAGTTACGGCAAAAAAATTCTTGTTTTTGGAAATCATACATTTCGCCATTTTAGAGTAAATTATTACATAGAAACGATCACTAACGTAGCGGCCTTGAATATAGATAGAATAAATTAGACTCTCGGGTAGTTGTCCATGCAATTGAGATCCATTTCTGTTGCAAAGGCACCAACTTCCTTTCGTATCACCTACTTGAGAGCTTCCAAAATTTGTCCTCCTTTCCTAAAGGTTGATATGCAACGTTAAACCGTTTCCTTATCAGGACCATTCTGCCGTCGACCAAGCGCAAACCGATGCGAAATGCACGCTCTGTTGCTACCAGCGAACTTCCATTTTAATTATAATCCTCAACAAGAGAAGAAATTTGTTCCTCCAAACACAGCATGGTTCGCACCGAAAACGGAAGGTGCACTGCTGTTGCTTAAAACCACTCTACGTTCTGCTGTACTGAAGCTATGACCCTTCAAAATTCGTGTTTTCTTTCTACCGAATCCTCTATAAATTTTGCTTGACCAGAAATTATACTCCTTTTGATAGTGCTTCTGTCAAATCTTCCAATACATTAATTTTGTTATCAAAATTTCTGTATTCCAGTAAATTTTAAGAAAGTTTTTGATCATAATTCCCTATAAAAATCTACAAATATTTATTTCCTTTGATTATTTTTATACTGTTTGTGTTATTGCTTCTGTCAATCCTTCCAGTAGTATATTGTAGTTATCTAAATTTTCGTTATTCCGGTAACATTTAAGTGCGTTATATTCCCATAAACCCCTATATAAATCTAAAATATTTATTTTCGTTGACCTGGATTTATACTTGTTATTTTAGTGCTTCTGCCCATTTCTTCCTATCGTTTCATTTTTATCTGGTTTTCCTCAATTCCCCTAATTTTTAAGAGCGTTATTATTATACTCTCTATAAAATTTATAAATGCAGGACGCGGCAGAAAGAACAGCCACATTTCAGAAACAAACAATTTCGAATTCAAATCAGATACGGCAAACAAATTCTTCACTTTGGAATGCACACATTTTGCCATTTTAGAGTAACGTATTATATAGAAATGATCACCAACGCGGCGGCCTTAATATAGTTGGGATAAATTAGACACTCCGGTAGTTTCCATGAAATTGAGATCCATTTCTTGTGCAAAGGCAACAACTTACTTTCGTATTACCTAACTCAGAGCTTCCCAAATTTTTCCTTCTTTCCTAAAGTTTGATATTCAACGGTAAACCGTTGCCTTATCGGGAACATTCTCCTTTCGACCAAGCGCAAAAGGATGCGAAATGCACGCTCTGTTGCTACCGTCGAACAACCATTTTAAATTTAATCCTCAACAAGAAAAGAACTTTGTTCTACCAAACACAGCATGGTACGCATCGAATACGGCATCAACACCGCTGTGTGACGACGAGCTCAAAACTATTGTACGTTCAACTAAACTGAAGCAATGACCCTTCAAAGGTGTGGTTTTCTTTCTGCCGCATTCTCTATATATTTTGGTTGACCAGGATTTATACTCCTTATGATAGTGATTCGGTCAATTGTTCCTATAATTTAATTTTGTTACCAAAATTTCTGTATTCCAGTAAATTCTAAGAAAGTTATTTGTTCATTATTCCCTATAAATGTATACAAATATTTATTTTCGTTGACTAGGAATTATGCTACTTTTTTAGCGCTTCTGTCAATTCTTGCAATAGTTTATTTTAGTTATCTAAAGTTTCGTTATTCCGGTAATATTTAAGAGCGTTTTATTCCCATAAATCCCGATAAAAATCTATAAATATTTGACCTGGATATATACTTCCTATTTTAGTGCTTCTGCCCATTTCTTCGAATCGTTTCATTTTTATCTGCTTTTTCCCTATTCCGGTAACTTTTAAGAGCGTTATTTTTATATTATTCCCTGCAAAATTTATAAATGCATGACGCGGCACTAAGAACTACCCCATTTGAGAAACAAATGGTTTCGAAATCGTATCAGATGCGGCAAACTTATTTCTATTTTTGGAACGCATTAATTTTGCAAATTTAGAAAGACTTATGATATAGAAATGATCGATAACATGGCGGCCTTGGTTATAGATAGAATAAATTAGACTCCCGGGTAGTTGTCCATGAAATTGAGATCCATTTCTGGTGCAAAGGCAACAACTTCCCTTAGTAACACCTCCTTCAGACATTCCAAAATTTGTCCTGCTTTCCTAAAGTTCGATATCCAACGGTAAAACGTTTCCTTATCAGGACCATTCTCCCGTCGACCAAGCGCAAACGGATGCGAAATGCACGCTCTGTTGCTACCGGCGAACTTCCTTTTAAAATTTAATCCTCAAGAAGAGAAGAAATTTGTTCTACCAAACACAGCATGGTTTGCAGCGAAAACGGCAGGTACACCGCTGTTTGACTACGTGCTTAAAACCAGTGTACGTTCTGCTCTACTGAAGCTATGACCCTTCAAAATTCGGGTGTTCTTTCTGCCGCATCCTGTATAAATTCTGCTAGACCAGGATTTATACTCTTTATGATAGTGCTTCTGTCAATTCTTCCAATACAAACAGCGGTGTTCGTACCGTTTTCGGTGCAAGCCATGTTGAGTTTGGGAGTACAACGTTCTTCAATTGTTGAGTATTAAATATAAAATGGTGTTTCGACGGTAGAAACAGAGCGTGCATTTCGCATCCGATTGCGCTTGTTCGACGGGAGAATGGTCCTGATAAGGAAACGGTTTACTTTTGAATATGAAACTTTAGGAAAGCAGGACAAATTTTGGAAGCTCCGAAGGAGGTGATACGAAAGGAAGTTGTTGCCTTTGCACAAGAAATGGATCTCAATTTCATGGAAACTACCGGAGGGTCTAATTTATTCCATCTATATTCAAGGCCGTCGCGTTGGTGATTATTTCTATGTAATACGTTACTCTAAAATGGCAAAATGTGTGTTTCCAAAATCAAGAATATATTTGCCGTATCTGATTTGATTTCGAAATTACTTGTTTCTGAAATGTGGGATTTCTGTCTGCCGCGTCCTGCATTTATTAATTTTGTAGGGAATAATATATAAATAACGCTCTTAAAACTTAGCGGAATAGAGAAATGTCAGATAAAAATGAAACGATTGGAAGAAATGGACAGAAGCACTAAAATAAAAAGTATAATTCCAGGTCAACGAAATAAATATTTTAGATTTTTATAGGGAATTATGGGAATAAAACGCTCTTAAATATTACCGGAATAACGAAGTTTTAGATAACTACAATAAACTACTGGAAATATTGGCAGAAGCAATAACACAAACAGTATAAAAATTTGTCAATGTAAATAAATATTTGTAGAATTTTATAAGGAATTATGATCAAAAATCTTTCTTACAATTTACTGGAATACAGAAGTTTTGATAACAAAATTAATGTATAGGAACAAATGACTGAAGCACTATCATAAGGAGTATAAATCCTGGTCAAGCAAAGTTTATACAGAAAGTGGCAGAAAGTACACCCGAATTTTGAAGGGTCATAGCTTCAGTAGGGCAGAATGTACACTGCTTTTAAGCACGTCGTCAAACAGCGCTGTACCCGCCGTTTTCGCTGCAAACCATGCTGTGTTTTAATTTTATTAATAGAATTCATCCCTTTGTGTGAAAATCATAAAGTTTACTACAATTAGCATAGAATTTCCGTCAACACAACTGTATTTATATAGGTTAAATTTACTACATGTTTCGACCCTTCGGGGTCATCTTCAGGTCGAGGTTAGGAACCTATTATTTACATCACTATTGCCGTATTTTTTCCATCTGCATTCGGGGTCCCTTATGCATTACAAGTGAAAATTATGAAAAATGGAACACGACTTAATATTATTGTCAGTACGTAAATTTATAAATGTTTTTTCGCTGTGGCCGAGGTGCATGTGGCTGGTCCTTCTAGTTGGGTTGCCTCCGGTGTGGGGGGGTGGGGAGTGGGGGTGTGTTGTACCCTGTATATTTTCCTCTTTGCTGCTATTTTTGTGTTTTTGCTGGCTTCCAGTCTCGTGTTCGAGTCAATTCTGTAAAATTTTTTAAATTCATTAGCAACGTTTACTGACCACTGTGCTTGTTTTTGCGTGTAAGTTTAATGGATTTGGGTGTTACTCACAGTTTTCGAGGTTTTTATTGGGGTCCACTGCCTGGCGTTGATTCGGGTCCGCTTCCTGTTTCTTTTGTT
>Ga0123357_10001757_pt1 | contig 23430 bp, 20 predicted proteins | sample TergutEmb28metaG_FD_89873 | JGI IMG/M metagenome (GOLD analysis project Ga0123357, IMG submission 89873) | Embiratermes neotenicus P4 segment gut microbial communities from Petit-Saut dam, French Guiana - Emb289 P4 | ecosystem: Host-associated > Arthropoda: Insects > Digestive system > Gut ... | reverse complement strand
TATCTGCTTTTTCGCGTCATTCTGGCCTATGTCCTGCCGTCTGACGATGCCGTATCTCGATTTTGAGTCCATGTACGTCACCGACTCGTGGAAAAGGGCGTTGAGGACCTCCACCGTCCTCGCCTCCGACAGCGGCGAGACAGAGATGATGTCCTTTCTGGATATCAGCTGGCGGTCTGCGATGAGTGCTGTCATTATCCTATGGTCCTCGTCCTCCGACGGGATCTTGGCCGCGGCGTAGAGTCCGGCATACTTCGGCGACGTGAATCCCACGAATCCCGGGACGAGGGACATCTTGACCGTGCCGCCTAGTTCCATTTGTTTCTTCATCGTCGTCCTTTCCGACACGCGCGTCAGTATCTCGGCGTCCGTCCGTATGTATCCTCTTTTCTCTATCGCTTCGCGCACCGTGGCATAACGGCCGCCCTTTACCGCGTGCTGTTTCCTCATTACGTATGAAAGAATCTCGTCATCCGTGAACGTGACCGGCACGAAATCCCCTTTGGCGAAGAATCCGTTGATGTGATCGTATCCGCTCTCCGTCAATACGGTCTTAACGTCATCGTCCAGTTCCGATGCGTCGGTGCCGAGGACCTCCCTGATACGGACAATCTCGCGGCCCCTCATCCTGAAGAACACCATGATGTCGTCCACGGCACCGAGCACGTCCCGCAGAAGCTCCGGGCGGTCAAGGTCCATTGACCTTATTTCTACGCATCCGGCCATCTCCCATATCTCCAGCGCCCCGACCATGCGTTCCGCCTGCATCACCGGATATATCCACCGGTCACCGTACCTTGCGGATATCTCCGCCCATTTCGGCTCGAGAGCGGGGTCCGACAGCGACAGGATGCGTAACTTCTCGGGGACCGCAGTATCCTTCGTTATCTCCGGGACCTCCTCCGGCATTATGAACATCGGCGTGTGGCCGTCCCCGACGTATATCGTCTCCGCACCCACCGATGCGGCGATCAGCGACGCTTCCTCCGGAGACACTCCCAGAACGAAACGCAGTCCCATCGCGGGTATGGGGCCGTAGGCGCGTATCGCCTGTTCGGCGACAGCCTCCACGATGTCCCCCTGTACAGGTCTGGGTCTGTATACTTCGTAGACATTCTCCGCACCGTTGTGCTCCCGTTCCTCGTACGCTCTCACTATCTTCAGGGCGCGGTCCAGCCTGGCGACCGATTCTTTTATCTCCTCTTTGTTGCCATCCATGGATGCGACGAGATGCCTCGCGGTTATCTTCCCCGCCTCTTCAATGTAGGCAAGCACCGTCCCGTCTATGGGCATGAGCGGTTCGTTCCTCATTGAAGCATATCTGTCACCGTCCTCGGACAGGACGTAACGCACCCTTCCTCTCACGAACCTTCCGAAGAGGATCCTCCCGGATTCCCTCATGGCGGCCCACTCCTCCATGCTGAAGTCCTCCACCCTGTTGAAGACGTCAAGCACGCTTCCGGCCGATCCGTAGAATTTGAAATAGTCCTCGATCGAATCGAAGCTGTGCCCCTTGAACTGTCTGTACCTCTCAACCGTAACGTGATCGAACACGTTGCTCTTCCCGGCGCGGAGGCGCATGTGGTCGATCCTCTTCATGTACTGGTCGTTCTCCGACACCAGGAACTTCCCCTGCGATACCTCGCCGTCGTTGACCAGCGCCTCCAGGGACATCCGGACCTCGTTCTCCGGCATGGACAGCGAATACGCTATCTCCTGCACCGTCGCCGGAGCGAAGCATTCCAGGTGTCTCAGGATGATGCGGTCGGCGGACGCTTTACGATCCGGAGTATCCATGCTGAAACGTGAGAAAGACCACTTGCTGCCGGAGATGTCCGTCCTCGTCACCAGGTACATGGATTCTAGTTTCCTTACAGACCTGAACACAATGTCCTCGCTGAGTTCAAGTTCCGTCGATATCTCCTGCTGTGTCACGTTCTCCGTTATCTTGTCCAGGACCTTCCGGTCAATCTCCGTCATATCCCTTTCCTTGGCCGTCGCCGCAGCATAGAACGGTATCTCTTCCGAGACCATTATGTGCGGATCGTCGAGGAAGACCGTACCTATGCGTCCTTCTTTGAGCAGTTCGCGGCACCACTGGTCCACCGTCTTCCGGTCTGCGTCCGCGTACGTGTAGATGTTGCGGCCCCTTTCTCTGAATGCCTGTAGCGGCCCGGCGTACCTCAGCAGTTTTGTTATGTCGTCCTTGGACGATACGCGCATTATTTTTCCTAAAAAGTACGGGATGACCTGATCGTCATCGAACTCGAACTCTTTCACGGAGTCGCCCATGGCCTTGTAGAGAACTTTCCGGTGAAGTTCCTTGAGCAGCGCGCTGCGGTCCTCCATCAGGACGATGTCCGAGAATCCGGAAAGGATAACATTGTGCGCGAACGGGGACGGTGTGCCGCCGTACGGTATCGTGTCCACGGTCATCTCCCCGCGGTCCATCATGTCAAGCACGACCATGGCGTTCTTTATGTCCATGTCGTCCTCCAGGACCTCACGGTACGTTTCCTCGATAACCGGAACGTTCTCCATGTTGCCTAAGGTCTCCAGAAGATATGCGGAACGCACCTGCTGTCTGTTGACCGAGACGGAACGCCCCATGTAGTTGCGGAGGATCATGAAGCTGCGCGTAGCGGTGTGCCTGAACCTGAGTTTGAATATCTCGGAATCGCGTATCGCCTTCCTGAGCACCGACTCGAGGTCCTTCGACGACAGCATGGATGGTATCCTGGCTATGTCTATCCTCCTTGACGTTCCTATCATGAAATTGTCATCGGACATTGTCACGGACACGTTGCAGCCGATAATGTTCGATATCCTGTACGCGTAACCGCGCGAGAGTGCGTCGTTCACCCTGCGCCCGAACGGGAAATGGAAGATTATCTTCTGATTGCCCGACGGGTCTATGTATTCCTCGGCCACCAGCCTCTTGTCGTCGGGGATGGATCCGGCGACCGCTTTCTGTTCCCGGAAGTACGAGATTATGCTGTTGGCCGAACCCTCGTCCATGCCGAAGTCCCTGCAGAGTTCCGGGACCAGCCGTATATCCTTCTCGTCAAGACGGGATGACATCTCCCTTCTGAACCTCGCCACATCCATGGATAGGTCGAAGGACCTCGGGAGCATCTCCCCTGCCCATGACGGGACCGTAGGTTTCCTGCCTGTGGCCTCTTTCACGTGGGCGGTCATCCCTTTCGAGCGGACGAACTCGAATGAGCGCCCGCCTAATACGAATACGTCGCGCGGAGCGAGCCTTTCGACGAACTTCTCAGAAAGTTCGCCGGCGACGGAGCCGTGGTTCGTTATCACGCGGTAATTTGCCTCCTCGGGTATGGTCCCGAGATTCATGAAGTATATCATCCGCGAGCCTTTCTTCCTCCCGAACTGATTCTCCTCCTCGTCGTACCACAGTTTGGAATACACGCCTTCGTACTCGTCCTTGCTCCCAAGGTACCTGAGCACGCTGATGAACTTCTCTTTGGTAAGGTTGCGGTAGCAGTACGATCCGCGCACGAGTCTGTACGCTTCGTCGGCGTCCCATCTTTTGTCGATGCTCATGCCAACGACCGTCTGCGCCAGCACGTCAAGACAGTCCTCAGGTATCCCGACCCTGTCGATGTCTCCGCGGTGTGCCGCCCTGCACATGACCGCACATTCCACCAGATCGTCAGGATCGAACACCAGCAGTCTTCCTTTGGAGACGCGCCCCATGCTGTGCCCGCTCCTCCCTATGCGCTGCAGCCCCTTGGCAACTGATTTTGGTGAACCGATCTGACATACGAGATCGACCGATCCGATGTCAATGCCCAATTCCAGGGATGTCGAGCACACGACGCATCTGATCTCCCCTCTTTTCAGACGTTCTTCGACGTCCAGTCTCAGTTCCTTCCCTAAGGAGCTGTGATGGACCTCCACGCTGTCGAGGCCGCGTTCCTTCAGCTTGTACACTACGCTCTCCGCTCCTGACCTCGTGTTCGTGAACACGAGCGTCGTCTCATGCTGGTCTATGAGTTCCTTGAGCTGGTCGTACATCATCGAGTTGACGATGTCGGACGAGAACACCGTCATATCCTCCGTCGGGCAGATGACCTGGAGGTCCAGCTTCTTCTTCGATGACGATTCCACAAGCGTCACGTCCCTTATATCGCCGTTCTCATCGGCCCCGACCAGGAACCCTGCTATCGCCTCTATAGGCGCCAGCGTGGCGGACAGCCCTATCCTCATGAAATCTGTTTCACAATGTTCCTTAAGACGTTCCAGCGTCAGCGACAGCATCGCGCCTCTCTTGGAGTCGCACATGTCGTGTATCTCGTCGAGGATGACCCACTCCACCTGACTGAGCCGTTCCCTGAACTTCGGGGCGGCAAGGATGAGAGCCAGGCTCTCCGGCGTCGTGATCAGTATGTGCGGCGGTTTCCGGACCATCTTCTGTCTTTCCGATTGCGACGTGTCCCCCGACCGCACCGCGACCCTTATCCCCGGATACTTCAACCCATGCTCCTGCGCGACCGCCTTCATCTCATCCAGCGGAGTGTTGAGGTTGCGGTTGACGTCATTGGCGAGCGCTTTCAGCGGAGAGACGTAGATACAGTAGATCCGGTCCTCAAGACGCCCCTCGGACGCATACCGTGTGAGTTCGTTGATGATGGACATGAACGCCGTCAGTGTCTTGCCTGAACCAGTGGGCGACGAAACGAGGACGTTCTTTTTGTTGTGGATCAGCGGTACGGCCTTGGACTGCGGTTCCGTGAGTTCGGTGAAGTGCTCGTTGAACCATGCGGATATCAGGGGCTCCATCATCCCCATCACTTCGTCTTTGCTGTATCCCTTCTCTGACCGCTGCATTGATCCTCTTCCTGAACCTCATCAGTAGACGCGGGGGTTTAATCTACTTTTCTGTCCCAAAGAATATATTCCCTTGGATTCATCGCCGTTCAATGAAACGGCTGCTACTCTCTGTGTTCGCGGTGGTCATTGTCGCGATGATGTTCATTCCGGGCATTCATTCTGTCAGCGGGGCGACGACGGTGACCGTGACCGGGATCATCCGTGACTGGGACGCGGCCGACGGGAAGTACGTCGGCGTGGATGGTGTACACGTGGAGATAGACGTCGGAGGCAACATTGCCGACGGATACACCAATGCGGCCGGCGAATTCACGATAGACATCTCAGACATGTCACAGGCAAGGATAAGATTCTCGCTGAACGATGTGCCGATCTTTGTCTCCATGTCGGATTTCAGCAACGGGTGGTACAGCTTGGCGGACTACGGTACCTTCGGCGGGGTCATTGGCGTTCTCCTGATAACTACCGAAACAGGGTATGTAGAGGGGTACGTTAAAAATGACAGCGGCCAGCCTCTCGGCGGCGTGCGTGTGGAATTCGAAGGCCAGGGAACGAGGGTGGCGGTCTTCACGAACAGTGACGGGAAGTACCAGATAAACAAACTGGACACTGGCGTGTACACTGTGACCGCAGAGGGGTCCGGGTTAAAGACAGAAAGTATGGATTTTGTGGTCACCAAATCATCCGAACAGGACAGACAGATCGTACCGACCATCGTTCTCACTTCGACCAGTGCGACATACATCGCCGGCCTGGACCTTGAGCACACCCTGATGGTCGTCGGACTAATACTCGGCTTTATCGTGGTCTCTGTCTCAGTCGCATATACCGTGCGGATGAGGAAACACCGGAAGAACTAGGATCGGGTCTTTAGGTCCTTCATGACGTTCTCGTACAGGCTGTTGCCTTTGGAATCCATCGCAACGATCAGCGGGCCGAATCTGTTCGCCCTCATTATCCACATCGCCTCGGCCATGCCCAGGTCCGTCCATTCCGCACCTTCGATCGTCAATCCCTCCGCGAGGGACACCGCAGCCCCTCCCGTTGCGGCCAGATAGACGCAGCCGACCTCTTTCATCGCTTCGGAAACGTCCTTGGACATGCCGCCTTTGCCGATCACCGCTCTGACGCCGTATCTGCGTATGACATCCGGTGCAGTGGAGTTCATGCGTGCGCTGGTGGTCGGCCCTGCTGCGATGATCTCCCGCCCTGCGCTGCTTTCGGTGACGATCGGCCCGCAGTGGAATATCACGGCGTTCCTTATCCTTTTGGTCACCTTATCGTTGCTTTCGAGGGCCCTGAGATGCATCTCGTCCCTTCCCGTTATCATGTCACCGGAAACGTAGACGATATCGCCGAGCTCAAGGGCCCGTACGGTCCTTTCCGACAGCGGCGTCTCTAGGACCTTCATCTGAACCCGCCCTGAGAATACATCACTTTCCCGCCGGTTATCCTTACGGATGCGCGCCTGGCCGCCCAGCACCCTATGTTGACGGCCACGGGCAGACTGGCCGTATGGCAGTACGCCGTTCTGATACGGACGCCGAGGACGGTGGTGTCCCCTCCGAGCCCCATCGGACCGAGTCCGCTTCCGTTGAGTCTCGTGAAAAGTTCCTCCTCCATCTCTCTGACCGTCTCGTCCGTGTTCCCGTCAAGCGGTTCCGTCAATGCTTCCTTGGCCATCTGCATGCACGTCTCCGCAGTGCCGCCGATGCCGATGCCGACGACCGTGGGCGGGCACGGACGTCCGCCCGCATCAAGCACCGCGGAGATCACGAACCTCTTTATCCCTTCTGCCCCGGCGGACGGGTCCAGCATCCCCAGCCGGGTCATGTTCTCGGAGCCCGCCCCTTTGGGAATGACGGTGATCTCAAGGAAGTCGTCGTCAGAAGGGCGGTAGTGTATGATGGGCATCCCTTCGCCGAGATTGTCGCCGGCGTTCTTCCTTGTTAACGGATGCACTGTGTTCGGACGCAAAGGTATCGTCTTCGTGGCCTTCCTCACGCCCTTGGCGATCTCCTCCGATATGCCGGGCGGGATCTTCCCTCTGAGATAGAATATCGGTATGCCTGTATCCTGGCACATCGGTCTTCCCAGCAGGTCGGCCTTCTTGACGTTGTCGAGTATGGCGCCCAATTGCGAGGATGCGGTGGCGTTCGTCTCCCATCCCGCGGCCGCCTCAAGGGCCCAGCCTATGTCCTCCGGCAGCTTCGTGTTCGCCAGACGGATTATGTTGACGACGATGTCCTCGATCGGTTCCGGAAGCTTGATCATGATAACGCAATACCTGACGAAGAGAAAAACAATGCGGTCCTCACGGAACGTAAAAAAGTTCTCCGTCGACCGACGCGACCTTGACGGTCTCTCCGATCTCGGCGTTCTCCGGGACCCTGAGGTCGACCGTGGAGTAATTCCCGGGATGAAGTACCTGTATCTCTCCGGCCGACCTGCTGACGACGGTGGCTTCCTTGAGGTCGTCTTTGGTAAGGATCGTCCTTACGGAGTCCATGTCCGATCTCTTCACGGTCGTTTCCCTGAAGTCCCTGAGCCTCGTGACCTTCCCTCCGTTCTTGCCGATCCAGTTGAGACGGAATATCTCGTCATTCAGACGCACTATGTCGCCGACGTGATATTCGGGAAGACGGACGAGATACGTCAGGCGGTACATGTCCGTCCCCTCTTCTGTTTTCCCTACAAGCTTCGACGATTCTTTGTATTCGCCGCCGTACGAGTCCGCGAGGTCGCGGGCGATCGTCCTCCCCGTCGATATCGATGACAACAGAATGTCAACTCCGCCGGCGACCTCCACCACCTTGGTTATGAACAGCCCGCGGTTGTTCTTTGACGCAACCTCGACATCGTGCCTCACCCTTCTGACGATCTCGTCCCTGGCATCGTCATCGAGCGTCCTTTCCGCGGATCTTATCTGAAGCGTCGCTTCGTAATAGTTGCCCAGTTGCCTCGAACATCTTTTGCACACGGTGTTCTTCACTCTCACGGTGGTGCTGACAGTACTGGTCGACCTGACCCCGCCGACATCGGTGTCGGCCTCCGCGCTGACGAGGTGGTTCCTCGGGTCCAGTTCCCGCGACGTCGTCCCGACGCTCAGTATCTTGGCCTCCGGTATCGCCGTCATGACCGCGACCGCGCTGTCCTCGACCGCTTCTTTGAGTTCCGATCTCCTCCACTGCCCGTCAATGAAGAATTCTTCACAGCTAGTGCAGCGCTCCAGATCGACGTGGTGCGGCATAGCGACTATGTCCTTGCCCTCAAGGAAACATTCGATGCACATACCGTCCGCGACGCTCTCTTCCTTACCGCATCTGACGCAGAACATGGCTCACATTCTCACTGTCTGTGCGTGTTCGATCCCTTCTATCATCAGCGTCCCGCCCTCGGAAACGAACCCGAGTTCTCTGGCTATGCCCACCGTGATGTTCCCTACGAGGTTCATGGTCGTCGCCTTGGACATCATGTCCTTCAGTTCGTCCTCGGTGACGATGACCTTGCAGTAGAATATCCTGGATACGGTCAGCCTCATGCCGTCCGACCTGAGCGTGCGTCCGAGAAGTTCCTCGTCGCATGCGGCCAGAAGGACTTCGCCGTCCTTTTCGAAGAAACGTGCTGCGATCATATCATCACTCCACGAGTTTGTAATTCCCGTTGGGCGGTTTGTAAATGTCATTGCTCCCCTTCATCTTGTCCAACAGCTCTTTTGTCTTTCCGGAATCGATCCCCTGCCCCTCTGCGATCCTGATGATCTCTTCCTGTGATAGGCCGTCGGCGCCCCCTTCCCTTAATATGTTGAATATCAGTGGCATCAGATCCCTGTCCCTCTTTGTTACTCCGGTCATGATGCTGTCTATATCCATGGCGCCTCCGGCACCCACGATCTTCTCAAGATAATAGTTGACCAGACTCACGGCGCGTTCCGCATCCTTCTTCTCCACCGTAAGACTGAGTCTTGCTCTTGCCGATGCCTCCGAGAGACGGACGAACGCCTCCAGCTGTCTTGCGGTTATCGGAACTGACGCGCCTTTGGCCTCACCCATCTTCCTTGTCTGAAGATAGCTTTCCTGTATCATGTTCATCGATTCTTCTGACATGACGGGTGTTATGCGTTTCGAATATGCGACGTACTTGCGCATGATGTCCACGCTGTAGACCGGCTTTATGTCGCCCGTTTCCTTAAGTATCTTTTCCACCAGCTTAGGATCCGCTTTTTCGTTCCCGCGCACCTGCCCCCGCCTGTGCGCCTTGAGTATGTGTCCGGCTATGTTCTTGTCCTTCGCCGCTTCGGGCACGTCGGTAAGAACGAATATCATGTCGAAACGCGAAAGGAGCGCGGGAGGCAGATCAATCTGATCCGCGATGCTTGCTTTTTCTTCGAACCTTCCGTGCTTGGGGTTGGCCGCCGCAAGCATTGAGCAGCGGCATTGCAGCGTTGCGGTTATCCCGGCCTTGGCCACCGAGATCTTCTGGGATTCCATCGCCTCATGGAGCGATGAACGGTCCTGCTGGCTCATCTTGTCCAATTCGTCCACGCACGCCAATCCTTTATCCGCAAGAACGAGTGCGCCGGCCTCGAGCGTCCATCTCCCGTCACCGAATTCATCCTTCACCGCCGCTGCGGTATTGTGCACCACGAAGCCGTTGCCTATGAACGAGTGCGCAGGTTCGACGGTCAGATCGTATACGAACGCCGGGAGACCCTCCGTCAGATGTTCGGCCGAGCGCAGAACAGAGAAGCGCATGCGTCCTCCGGATTGTTCCTGGGAGACCGCGACCATCCCCCCTTTCCGCAGGTCCTTCGCCTCGATCCATCCGAACCCGGTCTCGGACCTGGCGAATATCTTGGTCTCCGGGGTCAGTATCAATCTTTCTCCGCTTTCTGTAATTATTTCTACAAGCCTCTCCGGCGTCCTTATCTTCCAAACGTGCGTCACAGGAAGTATGCGCATCATGCCCGCCTCGTCCATCGACAGTATCTTCTCGCCGACGACCGGCTGTCTCCATATCCCTTCCCTGTACTCTTCTGGGCGGGTCATCCTCGACATTACGAACTCTTCTATGCTGATGTCCCCGGATTCCGCATTGAGGATCGTGCTGCCGTGGACGCAGAGTCCTGCGGCCGATGCAGATTTTCCCGATGCGTATATCCCTCTCGGGGCCAGTTTGTCCCCCATGTATCTCAGAAGCTGCGACTTCGCGACACCGGGGTCCCCCACCAGCAGGATGTGCATATCTCCCCTTATCACCGTGCCGTCGTCCATCTCCTTATGCGACCCTCCGAACAGCTGAAGCGCGAGCGCTTCCTTTTCCCTTTCGAGGCCGTATATCGTAGGCGATATCGATTTGATTATGTTGTCGAAGAGATGCGGGTCCTTCGACATCTTTTTTATTTCGGTTTCGTCCGCCTCCGTTATCTGTATCTCGTCGTACTCGTGCTGCTCGAATTCGATGGACACGATGTCTAAGTACATCTCAAAGATCGTCGACCTCTCGCGTTCCGACTTCTGCAGCGACTTCAGTATGCCGTTGAGTATGATCCTGTTCCCCGGGAACACCATGCCTGCGAGGTCGTCCTCCAGGAAACCAGTGAGCTTCTCCGGCTGTGCTCCTCCCCTCAGCCCCTCCGGGCTCTCCTGGATCTCGACCTTCTGCGTGTCGACGTATTTCGATTTTGTATATTCCAGAATGAACGTTGTCCCGCCCTTTGTGTTGCAGCTAGCCCCGGACCGCTTGCACATGGTTGGTTCGGTCACCTCGGCCCTCGACTGCGGGACCCACATCTCCGTGTCGCATCTGGCACACCTGAACAATGCGTCCGTCATCCTCGGTTTTACGGTCGTCGCTTTCCTTACGAGACCTTCTACCGATATGAGCTTCCCGAGATGTTTCGCGCGGAGATTACGTATCTCCACTCTGGCGTCTCTCGGAAGTTCTGTTATCCTCAGGTTCACATTGAAATCCTGGTCCCAGTCCGGCGGCATCCTCTCCTTCAGGACCTTGCGGCCGAGCTCGATGGTCTTTCCGGGGTGTTCCAATACGAACATGGCCATGTCTGTGCTGTACTCGTCGATGTCCTTGTATGATATGAAGAGACTCCGTTTGTCAGGATAGTTGTCGGCGATGTCCTTCTTTTTCAAAGCATAATCCTTACTGTCGAATATCGCTTCCCAGCCAGCCTCGATCTCTGAGTCCTGAAAGTAAACCACGGCATCACCACATTATCTTGCTGAGATCCGCCTTTTTGCATTCGTCGTCCACCCACCACACCCATCCGCCCTTATCCACGGACACTTCTCCGCGGATGAGGTTTCCCTGCTTCAGTTTCATCAGGGATTTTGCAAAATCATCGGGACATCTGTAGTTGAACAGGGATTCGAGCCTGAACTCTATCTCCTTGGTCGTCAGCTTCTCGTCGCCGAATACCATCCAAATGATCCTTACGATGTCAGTGAGCATGCCCCTCAATAATCTAGGATGATTAAAAGAACTATCGTTTCTTGTGATGCCTTTAACGGTCGATTGGTAACGACAATGAGAATTTTGAACTGTGTCTCTGTCAACTTATCTATGCAGACTTAGTTCAGTCATAAAAAAATAAAGGAGGCGCGCGGGTGCGCACCGAAGTAAACAGTTCACTCTTCAGATATTGCTGTTGGTTTCTTCCGGTATTACTGCAGTCTCTGCTGGCGATACCACCGGATCGTCTTCTTTTATCACGCCGGCCAGCACGAGAAGCGACGCAATTATCAGAATTGCGCCCGCCACGAACTCAACGTATATGCCGATACCCATCGATATATCTACTCCGATACCGCCCGGCACTATCCCTCCAACCATATCGAAAATGCTTTTAAAACTGTCGTATGCCGCGAAGCTCAGTAAAATGACGACGATACCGATGACGAGCACTGCGAACATGACCTGATTGCCTTTACCGAGGAAGTCCATGATTGCGAATACTATCACAATGACCGCCAGGATAATTACGACCAGCGGCACCAGATTGCGCATGAAGTCAACGCCCATTAATTTTCCGGATGTTAAATCCCATCCTGTTGCGCTGACGCTCACACCGCTGCCCGAAAATGTTACCCAGTCCAGGAAAACCCCGAGCAACGCTAGTATTGCGCCCACCAACAGGATTAATCCGATCACGCTCACTTGTTGTTGCATTTTTCCACCTTTTGTAAATATGTTTTATAGAACACAATCAAATACCGCTTACTTAACTGTTACTTAATGTCATGGAAATGCCGGCTCCTGTTTGGTCGATCACATGACCTTTCGAATCTTAAGGGCGCGCTATATGGCTGACCGGTGATTATTGAAAGATGGTGGTCATAAGCCCCTGATCGCCAGACCGATACTGTCCCGACCGAAGACACCCACACCGCCTCTGGCTCGACGACAACGTATGCTTTGTCGCCGTCGTCGAAACAACGACGATTCCTATACCGACGAAGATATCGGCTGAGAACAAACACCGATATGAGTAAAGATGCCGACACCAACCCACGCAGTGTCTTCTTCTCTTGATCTGTGAACGGACGTTCGCCGGATATTTGCGGGCCGTGTGCTGCTGGAACGCTTCTTTCACTTCTTTATTGATTCGACGTACTCGTTCTGTATGCGGACGACATCGGTGCTGTCCTTCGCTTTAGAATACTCGTCAAGCAGTTCCCCGTTCAGCTTCAGGAACTCCGGGGCCCAGTTGAATCTTCCGATGAAACCGTCGGCCTGTTCCTTTTCGCCGAAGATGATCAGGGAAGCGAACGCCGCCTCCGCGGAGTTCAGTTCCATGGGTCTGCCCCAGTTCACCGGGTTGGATGCCAGGAGATACGGCAGAGCGCGCTCGTTGGCCTTCTTGACCTTCGGGAATCCGTCGATGTTCGTCCATGTCATGTCTATGACCACAAGTCCGTGCTTCTTCGCGTATTTCACATCTGCCGGGGACAGTGCCTGTTCTGCGAAGGGCGAGAGGACGATCGCGCCTGCCGGGATGGACGCCACCCCGATGTTCTCGGCGAGTCCGAATTTGACCATTTTCTTCGCCGTGCACTTCTTCGGGTCGCATTGACAACGATCTTGAACGAAAACTTGTATCATTGTTCCTCCCTGAACCTCCCCGGGTCTGCGAACGTCTCCTTCACCCAGTCGCGGATCCTGTTTATCAGTTCTGTGTACGCGTTGTACAGTTCCAGATCGTCCGTCGCTTTGAGGTCCCCGCGATTGCCGAAGTCCTTCATGCTCGTCGGTGCGTCGTACGGGATGACGTCCTTGATCCTGTCGTAGGTCGCCTTCTCTAGGAACACGATGTGATCGAAAGACATCGGTATCTGTCTGGACCTGAAGTCCTTCGCCCTTGCCGTGCGTATGTCGTAGCCGTTCTGGTACATCACCGATATCAGCTCGCAATCGATGAAATCGAACTTCGCCCCGGCGCTGTATGCTGCATACTCATCGCCGTACAGTTCGTTAAGGAAATACTCGGCAACCTGTGACTGGAGTGAGTTCATCTCATCAACGAACAATATCTTCACTTTTTCCTCGTCCGTGAGTTCCTTTTGGCTTTTCTTCTTCAGCACGGAACGTCATTGTCAGCATCTCGTTAATACTTTCTTATACGAACCGTTTTATTACCGCGGACCGATTGGGAGGGGCCACGATGATGATCGTTGTCGAGCTGGGTTCTGATGAGAGACGGGCGAGCTGAGTGGCTTTGTGCGGGCTGCGGCCGCACAACCGATGGTTAAGGTCCGCGATTGCTGACCTTTGCTGGCCGCGCCCCCGCCCGAATGCGTGAGAGCGGCCGGATCACATCTTTGTTCCCAGATAGATGTTCACTGCACCCATTGATTTGACGTAATACTGTGCTTCGCTGAACCCCGCTTTAAGGAACTTTGCTGTCATCTCCTTACCTTTCGGGAATCCTTCGACGGATGACGTCAGCCATTCGTACGCAGAATATTTTCCGCCGATGGATTTCCCTTTGTCGCGCTTCCTTCCGAGCCAGTATATCCTGTGATTCATGTAGAGGTCATAGAAGAACCGGATCATCCCGTTGTCTGGTTTTGAGAGCTCGGCGACGACCGCCTTCCCTCCCGGCCTGAGTACTCTGTACATCTCGTCGATCGCTTTCTGAATATCTGTGACGTTGCGGAGCATGTAGCCCGAGGTCACAATGTCGAAGGAATCGTCTTCGAACCGCAGCGACAGGGCGTCCCCGGTCTCGAACACCACCGGTCTCGGAAGATCCCTCTCTTTCATTTTGATCTCGGCGCACTCAAGCATCTTCGGAGTGATGTCCACTCCGTATACCTCGCCTTCTTCCCCAGCATGCTCCGACAGGAGGAAAGCTATCTCTCCTGTTCCGGTCCCTATGTCCAAACATTTCTTTGAACAGATGTCGCCTGCTTTCTTCATCATGAATCTGTGCCAGCCTTTTATCATGCCCATTGACATCGTGTCGTTCATTTCGTCATAATATGATGCTATCTCTGTGAAAACATCCTTCACATACTCTTCCTTTCCCTCGAACTGGGTCCCGTTCGGTCTGATCTCTTCGTTCATAAGGCTGCCCCTGCGAAGATATACTGTCCTATTAAATATCCTGCCGTGAGAAGGAGCCCGAAATGCCAGTTCATTCTGAACGAAAGGGGTACTAAAAGCCTGCTTTTCTTTTTGTCATAAGGTGCCCCCCCGGCATTTTTGACCACAATATACATGTCTGCGAGTGCGATGAATGCTATGCCGCAGGCCAACGGGGCCGCCTGCAGAAAGATCAGTGCCGGCAATAAGACGAACGCCGTGCCGTTGAGTACAAGATACAGTCTCACGCTTCCTTCATATGAGAGGAGGCCTGAGAGCGTCCTCACTCCGGCCTTCTTGTCCTCATGGTAGTCCCTGGTCTCGTTCCCGCTGAGGACCGCGGTTATCAGGAATGCGTTCGGCAGCGACATCAGAAGGACCTCGTAAGATATGTGCCCGGACATCACATAGTATGTGCCCATGGGCATCAGCAGCCCCATCATGAAGAAAACACTGATGAGCCCCATCGCATGATATTTGTATGCCGCGCCCACCGTGTACATGCTTGCTCCGGCTATCCCGAGCAGTCCGAATATCAATATTCCCCATCCGATGTACCATATGAAGAACACGCCGCAGAGTGCTGTTATTGCGAGGCACGCCGCGCCCGCGAGGAATACTGATCTCGGCCTCAGTGCCCCGGTCACGAGTTCCGGCGACCTTGTTCTGTTTTCAACGGTGTCTACCCCTTTCACGAAGTCCCCGTATGTGTTCAGGAGGTTGGCCGCCGATTGCAGCAAACATCCGCACATCATGACCATCAGGAATATCCACCAGTTCATATGTCCGTCATAGTATGCAACGGCGCCCCCGATAAGGACGGGGACCACCGCTCCGTGGAGCGACCACGGCCTGAATGCATTGTACCACCCCGTCCTTATCGGCTTTACGTCTTCCATTGACTCTGATTGTCTGACATATTATTTAACTTCGCAACGCCGCCCGTGCGGGATCCCGGGACTGCGCCGGCCGGAGCGCATTCGCGCAAACGGGCGTTCCGACGAGGACTCGCACATCTCTTTTTCAATTTAACTATCTGCGTCGGCCGGTAATGAAGTTTAATATATCTTTGCATTATTTGAGACGTTTATGGGCACGGCCTTGAAACTTGTGATCAGCAGCGCATTCATGATGGGTCTGGCTCTGATAGTCTCTCTCATCACTAACTTTGCGGGCCTTTTCCCGGATGACGTCTTTACGGCGCAGGTCAGGAGCGACCTGACCATATTGTTCCTTGCGATAATGATGACCGTCTCCCTGTCAAGGATACCTAGCAGGAATCTCAGCCCTGCGAAAAATCCCCGGGATTTGATCAGAGGTATGCTGATCGGCCTGGTGATTGCGGGGATAATCCCCATTGTGGGATTCCTGATCCTCAAAGATACCGCGCATCACGATTACGCTGTCGGGCTTGTCTTCGTCGCCGCAACGCCTTTCGCGGCTTCTGTGGCTCCTCTCTCGTTCATTCTCAGAGGCGATATGGAACATGCCGCCCGTTCCACCGTATATGTCTACGCCGCCGCTTTGCTGTGGATCCCTTTCATAATCTACGTCCTGCTTGGAAAAAGCGTGGACATGACGGAGCTTGTTAAAAATGTGATATATATCATCGGGGTCCCTCTGATCGTTTCGAGATTCATAACTTGGGTGAAGATAGACAAGAATGTCATGGCCGTCGTACTCAACTGTTTCATATTCTTCCTCGTATGGATGTCTGTCAGTCCTGCCGATTTCGCGGGCGCGGGCGCAGGGATCATGATCGCTTTCATGCTCATAGTGGCAATGAGGACCTTCGGTCTCGGCGGCGCTGTCGCGGTTGCGGAGAAACGCATGGGTATCGGCTGGTCACAGAGGGTCACTGATGTTCTGATGATGTCGTACAAGAACAAAGGTATCGCCATCGCATTGTGCATGGCGACAATGATGCCCCTTGGCCCACAATATGCAAACATGGCAATGGTCGCTATAGCCTCATCCATCGTCATAGAGATATGCTGGGTGGTGTTCATGGACTCCGTCCTGTTCTCAAGGAAAAGAATGAAGCGCGAGCTTGGAAAAGAGGGTCCGGAAGCGGGCGGCCTTTGAGCTGTTTCCGGGCAGCTGCACGGCAATGAGACCTGTCTTCCGACCTCGCCGAACACATCCTGCCGCGATCGTGTCTGCCGTACGGATCCGCGCGTCTGGACCGTCCGCAGTGTAAAACGCTGCGGGGCGGCCCCCTTTTCCGAGTAAACGTTTTTACCGCTGACCGGATATTCGGTCTCATGTACCCCGTACTACAGGTCGCATTGGACCTGATGAATCTCAAGCGGAGCGTGGAGATCGCTCACGAGTCCGTGGAAGGCGGTGCGGATTGGATCGAGGTCGGGACCCCGCTGATAAAGAGCGAGGGTGCCGAGGCCATACGAACGATGCGCAGGGAATTCCCGGGAAAGAAGATGATCGCCGATACGAAGACGATGGACGTCGGTGCGTTCGAGGTCGAAATAGCCGCGAAGGCCGGCGCCGACATCGTGACCGTAATGGGTCTTGCCGACGATTCGACGATATCCGAAGCCGTCATGGCGGCCAGGAAATACGGCGCAGAGATAATGGTCGACCTGCTGAATGTCCAGGACCGCCCCGCCCGCGCCAAAGAGGTCGAGAAGCTCGGCGTCTCGTACATCTGCATGCACATGGGCATCGACCAGCAGATGCGCGGGGAGGAACCGCCGATAGAGACCCTTAAAACAATCGTCGCGGGCGTTTCGATCCCTGTCGCCGTCGCCGGCGGCATCACATCCGAGAATGCCGGCGTTTACGCCAAGGCCGGCGCATCGATCGTGATAGTCGGAGGGGGCATCATAAAGACCGAGAGGATCACGGAAGCCGCCAGGGCCGTGAAGAAGAGCATGTCCGGCAAGGCGGTCCAGCGTTCTGACCTCGCCAAGAAATACGGCGAGAACGAACTCTTCGAGGCGTTCGGAAGGGTGTCGACGTGCAACATATCCGACGCATATCATAAGCAGGGGATCATGACGGGACTCGTACCGCATATCGCACCCGGGACGAGGATGGTCGGACGCGCGCTGACCGTGCAGACATGCAACGGCGACTGGGCCAAACCGGTTGAGGCGATAGACAGAGCCAGTGACGGCGATGTCATCGTGATAGATGTCGGCGGCGCCCCCGTTGCCGTATGGGGTGAACTGGCCAGCGAGTCCGCGAGGGTCATGGGTGTGCGCGGCGTCGTCATAGACGGCGCGATACGCGACATGGACGATATCAAAGCAATGGGATTCCCGGCCTTTTCGAGAACCGTCGTTCCGAACGCCGGAGAGCCAAAAGGGTACGGCGGCATCGGAATTGAGGTGACCGTGGGCGGTCAGACCGTAAGGACAGGGGATTGGATCATAGGCGACGAGAGCGGTGTCGTCGTCGTCCCGAAAGAGCGTGCGGTAGAGGTCGCCAACCGGTCGCTTGACGTCAGGGAGCGCGAGAACCGGACGCGGGAGGAGATCCGCAGAGGATCCACGCTGTCCAAGGTGAACGAGCTTGAGAAATGGGAGCCTGTGAGATAATCAGAGGAACGGGTCCCTCTGCGAGCGGTACGGGTCCATCTTGTCCGCCATCGCCTCGAGCCTCTTGACCCTTGCCTCCATGGGCGGGTGTGTGCTGAACAGGCCCGAGAATCCGCTCTTCTTCACTGCGGGCGCTTCGATCCACATATGCGCGTCGGCATAGTCGTGGTTGTCCTTGTGCACCGGGGCTGAGCTCACTCCGGTCTCGATGTGCCTGAGCGCGGACGCCAGTGCCAACGGTTTGCCCGTTAACTTCGCTCCGTCCTTGTCCGCCGCGAACTCCCTGCCTCTGGATATGCTCATCTGTATGAGCATGGCCGCCAGCGGGAGGGTTATCCAGCCGAGGACCGCTATGGCGATACCGACCCCATTGTCCCTCCTGCCTCCGAGCACCGCGAACCATATCAGGCGTGACGCAACGAATGCTATCGCACCCGCAATTACCGCCGCTATTGACATTACCAATATGTCCCTGTTCTTCACGTGGGAGAGTTCGTGCGCCATGACCCCTTCCAATTCCTCATCGTTGAGCATCGCCAGCAATCCCGAGGTCGCCACGACCGCCGCATCCTTGGGTCCGCGGCCGGTCGCAAACGCGTTCGGTGCCGCATTCTGAGTGATGCCGACCTGCGGCATCGGAAGCCCCGCCTTCTCCGCGGTCCGCTTGACCGTGTTATACAGCCGGGGATCGTCGGCCTCGGTTATTATCCGTACCTTGTGGTGCTTGAGCACCCTCTTCTTCGAGAAAAAGAACGCGTACATGTTGATTATGACGGAGAACCCGATCATGATCAATATGCCAAGCCAGAATTCCGCGATGAAATACCCCACTATCGCCCCGAGAAGAGCGAAAAGCCCGGCAAGAGCTATGAACAATACTGCAGTCCTCACGATTGCGCCCATCTTCTTTACCTCTTTGTCAAGGATAGTATGCCCTCAGTATTTTAACTTTAGATATCGAAGACCAATTCGTTGCCGACGTAGAATTCCTTTACGCCTTTCAGTCCCAGCTTGGTCCGCAGCTGTGTCTTGCTTTTGGGAGTGGCACAGTGGTTCATATACAGCAGCGGCGTCTTGATGTCATGCATAAGGTAGTGCGCGATGCCGTCAAGTTCTTTGTTCTTCTTCCTGACGAGATGCACACCGCCGACCACTGCGTGCACATCTTTGCCGGTCACCCTCTTCACGGCCTCGATCGCATTGATGATCCCGGTGTGCGCGCACCCCGTTATCAGGACGGGTCCGCCTCTCGTCATCAGCACCAGGGCGGTCTCGTGTATGATCTCTCTGCCCAGCACCCCCCGCGTCTCCGCCGCAGGTAATTCGAGAGCGAACAGGTGTTCCGACAGCTGCATCCATCCTTCCGTACGTTCCTTGACGGCCTTGGGGGCATTGATCACGGTGACCGTTCTGCGCTTTTCCATCATGCTGAGACATTCCTGGTTCGATATGACCGTCACCGGCGCCTCCCTTTCCGTCAACAATGAATCGAGCCCTCCGATGTGGTGGGCGTGCCCGTGCGATATGACCACTCTGCTGATGCTTCCGGCAGGAATATCCAGATGCCCGAGATTGTGTATCAGGTACCTTCCCCTCCCGCCGGTGTCGAAGAGCGTCCTTTCGTCATCCGCGTCTATGAGCATCGACAGCCCCTCGGCGCCTATCAGCGGCGTGTTGACCATGGAACCTTCTTCGTAAACGCAGAGGATCTTCGCTTTCATGGGTTGCCGTACAGCGGAATAATCATAAATCATCTTCGGCTACGGCCGTGCTTTCATACATTTTAAAACAGATCGGAGTGTGTACCCGTCCTTGTGAGATAGAGGATCAGCGTATCATCTGCCGTTTCATAGATCAGAAGCCAGTCCGGAGTGATGTGGCACTCCCTGCAGTTCTTGTATCTTCCTTTCAATGGATGGTCACTGTATCTTGCATCCAATGTTTCACCTGCGGCAAGTTTTTTGATCACCACCGTTAAAAGACCTATATTGTAACCGCGTTTTTCGATTATTTTCAGGTCTTTACGGAACCTTGCGGTAGGTTTCACCGTGAACATCAGGAAAGCAGCTCCCTCATCATCTCATCAACGTCGGTATACCCTTTGCCCGTTTTGGGGTCTTTTTTCATCGCCTTTACTTCCTCTATCGCCGCTTTGGTCTCTGCGTTGGGCGTATCTCGTGATATCTCGAAGGGTATCCTCTGACGCCTGACGGCCGTTTTCGCAAATACGGTGAATGCTGCGGTCATGGTCAGGCCAAGGTCCTTGCAGAGGCTGTCGAACTCTTGTTTCAACTCATCGTCCATACGGATATTCACATTGATCTGCGTCATTAAGAAAACCCCAAATCTGCTTACGGTATAGCGGTTATGCTATAAGACTATTTACATTGTCAATACATTTTCGTGCATATTCTCATATCAGAGTTGCGCGGACGGCATCCAGCGATCAGAAATATCATTTCTTCCTTTTACCGCCGTAGAGTGCGTTCGGAATGTCCGAACATATTTTCCATACGGTCTCTTCGGTCATCTCCCCTGACGACATCAGGCCTTTGATCCTCTTCGGAACGGTGGCCGGCGGCATCACCACGCCGGGTCTCTCCGTACTGTCGATATAATCGGTCTCAAGCATGAACCTCGTTCCCTTCGACAGCGCCTCTCGTATCGCGCTCCGCGATGCGGCCACGGACGGCATTATGCCTTTGTTCTCGCTCTCGAGGACGAGCGGGAGCGACAGGTGCTTTATCACCATGCCGGGGTCCAGGCCGGCCTTGCCGGCCGTGTCCCGCAGACGCGTCATGGTGTCATCAGATGATTCGCAGTGTATTATGACCGGACACGAACATTCCCTCGCTAACTCCATCCCGTGCGTGAGTATCCTTTCCGACGCTTCGCCTATCTCGTCGTTCACTGGAAAATGCGGGCGGCCGATCTCCCCGATGGCGTTCGCCTCCCCGTCCGATACGAGTCCGGCGGCTATGTCCATCCCGCCTATCATGATCCTTTCCGCCTTCTCGATACCGAAACGTTCAGACAACGGAATAAGGAGCACTGGGTATGGGCCGACGGCGACGTTCACGGAGACGTTCGTTCTGTCTCTTACCGTTTCGGCCTGCGACAGCGTTATCCTGTACTGCCGCCTGAAATCCTCGGCCCCGGATATTGTCACCTCGTCGTACGGAAGATTCACCAGAGTGAACCCTGTTCCGCCCGCACTCTCGAACACCTTCATGGCAAGGATGTTCCTCCCCTTGGGGTCCATGTGCATATGGTTATCGTATATCGGGACCGTCACGCTTTCTCTTAGCGCGGATAACATAATTATACATTGCCCGCGGTGTTATGAGTATGGACATCGATTCGAACTCGAGATTCCTCCTGAAGGCGTTCAGGAAATATTACAAAGAGAATCCTCCGATCGTCCCGGACCGTTTCGGGCGCAGAGAGTTCGGGTTCATGTTCTTTGACCGTTCGTACGTGCAGAGACACATGTCCTTCGCGAAGACGACCGATCTCCATCGTTTCCTGATAGGACAGGTCCCGTCCCACTGTTACTACTCCACGGCGTACTATCAGAAACCGGGGGCACCGACGATGGAAGAGAAGACGTGGCTGGGAGCCGATCTGATCTTTGACCTGGACGCCGACCATCTTGCCGGCGCCGAGAAGATGACGTATGCTGGGATGCTTGCCCGGATAAAGAAGGATATGATCACGCTTGTCGATAAGTTCCTCCTCGGCGACCTCGGTTTCTCGGAGGATGACATAAGCATTGTGTTCTCCGGCGGAAGGGGGTACCATGCGCACGTGACATCGAAATCGGTCATCGGGCTCGGCTCCGCCGAAAGGAGGGAGGTCGTCGATTACATCACAGCATCCGGTCTGAGCACTGACTGGGTGTTCCCGTACCACCGCGTGGCCACATCCAGGACCGATATCGGCAACATCTCCAGGATCAACGTCGCTCAGGACCGCGCCATCCCCGGGGCCGACTCCGGGGGGTGGCGCATGAGGATGAGGGAAGGTCTTGTGCTTCTGATCGACGACATATGCGAGAACGACATGAAAGACCTTAGGAAAGCATACCCGTCCCTTGCGGGAATGCAGCTGAGGACCCTCAACGAGTTCAAGGAGAGCATGACAGAAGCGAGAGAACACATGTTCGAGACAGGGCTCATGGCGGGGCTCGGAAAGAAGAACCACCAGGACCTGCTCGTGAAGATCATGACGGAGGACGTGGTAAAAGGATTGTCGAGTGAGATCGACGAGCCGGTGACGGCGGACATAAAGCGTCTGATCCGCCTTCCCAATTCCGTGCACGGGAAGAGCGGACTGCGGGTGACCCCCCTGAGCAGGGACCGGCTTGATGACTTCGACCCTTTGATGGATGCCGTGCCGAAGGAATATTCCGACGATCCCGTGAAGGTCACAATGCGCAGCGATTACGACATAACGATAAAAGGGGAACATTTCTCCCTGAAAGGGAGGACCGAGGTCCCGGAATACCTGGCTGTGTTCCTTATCGGAAGGAGGGCCGCCGATCACGGGCACTCAGAATGAACAGCATTTCTTTATCTCTGTGACCGTGAAGCCGTTCTCCTCTGCCCATCTCACAGTCCTTAGCGAAGGGTTGGCGATCTTTCTGACACCGGCCGTTATGCATTCTGTCTCAAGAACGTGGTCCCGCCCGCGCATACATCCGAGCGTGACATCGAAACCCGTGTTCCGCAACAGCGACACGGAGCCGACGACGCCTTCCCGCGGAACGTGCGCGTTCACTTCGGTCCCGGCTGCCGGGATTAGTGCCAGCAGCGTTACGTCGTGTATGTTCCTGCTCTTCAGGAACTCGGCCGAAAGCATCAGGTCCGCGGTCCCGAAACCGACGGTCAGATGCGGCACGACCCTGCCTCCGGCGGAGATTATTCCGTCTACCGTCTCCCCGTAGGCCTCAGGACCGCGGCTGAGATGAAGAACATTCCTTATCACTGACGGATCCTGATGGACATCAACGGAGAACGCGGAAACTCCGGAATCTACGAGCCTCTGGGCTTCGTCCGCATCCACGAGACCGGCGTGGACGTTAATCTCCAGCCCAGACTCTGAAACTTTTCTTATCGCATCGGCTAAACGGAGAAGCGGCACGCGACCGCTCTGGTCGCAGCCGCCGCTTATCAGCATCCCGGTGCCTCCGTTCCTTTTGATCTCAAGCGCCTTCCTGACAAGTTCATCCGGACCGCCGACGGGGGCCATTCCCTTCAGATGCACGCCGCGGCAGTGGTCACACATAAGGTCGCATCCGCGCCCCGTGACGGACACTGCGGGGAACGAACTCCCGGGTCTGTATGCTGTTATCGTGTTGCTATCCATCGCTGAAATGACCAAAAGCTTTATTGGATAGATATAGTTCCCTCGT
>Ga0123357_10001756_pt1 | contig 23439 bp, 25 predicted proteins | sample TergutEmb28metaG_FD_89873 | JGI IMG/M metagenome (GOLD analysis project Ga0123357, IMG submission 89873) | Embiratermes neotenicus P4 segment gut microbial communities from Petit-Saut dam, French Guiana - Emb289 P4 | ecosystem: Host-associated > Arthropoda: Insects > Digestive system > Gut ... | reverse complement strand
GATTATTTTTATGCTCCTCGCCTTTTTGTCGTCAAGAATCATACTTATTTTCTTAGCTAAATCTTTTGATCTTTCCAACTGTTCCGGATTGATTTCAAGATATTTATTCTCTTCTTTTTTTATATTATCAGCATTATTAATATTTTCTGTATTATCCATTTAAATTATTTTCCTTTCGTACTTATTGTATTTTTTTCTGATTTCGCCGTTTTTACTGCAGCAAACTGTCTAACGTATTGCCGTCTATGTCGATATTGTTGGGATCATAATATTTAAAATTTACGGAAACTCCGCCGTTAAAGTGAGAATTTACTTCCGGTATATCCTGTTTATACGGATTATAATATTTATTTATTATCTCCATAGTTTCCTTACCGTAAAGCGCGTAGAAGTTCAAAGGGTCGCCGAACCATTCGCCGGGCAATGTGTGAACGCGCATATCCGCAAGCTGCACATTGAGCAGTTTTGACGCAAACCACCCTGCCTCAGTTACGCTTACATTCGTCGTCATATACTGCGAGCCAAAATCAAATAAACTGCTTATATTTGTAAGGTTAAAGTTGAGCAGCTTTTTCATAAGCACCGCCATGAATTTCTGCTGCGTGCTGATTCGCCCTATGTCGGCGTTGGCATATCCTTCCCTGAATCTTACGAGCTGTTCTGCCTGGTCGCCGTTCAAATGCTGTAAGCCCTGCTTCAGATGTATGTGCAGGTTCTGCTCCGGGTCGTCATAATTCATATCCATCGGCACATCGAAATCAATCCCGCCGATTTGGTCGATCAGCTTCCTGAATCCGCCTGTGTCTATGAATACGTATCTGTCTACCGGGATTCCGAAAGTGTATGTTATTACCTGCCCAAGGTATCTCATTCCAATCTTAGTGGCTTTATCTTCGTCTTTTGTAGCTCTTATGCCCGCGTTATAGCCGGTCATAAAACCCGCGTTTATTTTATTCGACCATGAACCCACAGTTACAGCCGTATTTATTGTATCTGCAGACGGAGGCACATTCAAACTCGGTATTGTCACGTAAGTATCTCTCGGTATACTCATCACCGATACTTTGTTGTCTTTCACATCAAACATAACAAGCATCATAGTATCGGTATTTCCCCCAGAATAGCCTACAATCAAAAATGTATAGCTGTCTCCCACAACCCTGCCTGAATTGGGATCGATTACATTCCCGGATTTTGTGACGTCTGTGGGATTGATAATTCCGCTTGGATCTGGGACGACAGGAAAATCCAATGCAGGCGCGGTATTCATGGGGTCTATCGGCGGCTTATAAATATTCAAGAAAAGATAAACTATCAAAAAAAACGCAAACACCAGCGATAAAATTGTAAGCAGAATAATTTTGCCCACTGAAATACTTCCGGTATTTTTATTATTTCCTTTCCCTAATCTGGGAACATTGGATCGATTCATATTTACTCCATATTTTTTCTATAAATTCATTGATTCTATAAATGAATTCCTGCATTTTACCGTATTTTTATGAATATACAAATTATCGTCTATCAGTGATTTTATTGTCTTGTCAAGTGAAAACAAAACAGTGTCGTCTAAGACCTTATATTTTTCTTCAAAACTTTGAGGATTTTCTATTTTTGTCAGATTAGAATAAAAAAACTCCCGCACGTCAATGCAATCCTGATATTCCCTGTTTGGCTCGATATAATCCGCAAGATATATAATCTTGTCGCACAAAGTAAAACCTTTGCTTTTTCCCAAAGTATGATAATAAATCGCATCAAAAATTACATCGTCTGCGCCGAACTCATATTTAGCAATATACGCTCCGGTTTTGGCGTGCCATTCTTTCTCCACCCGCATATCGCTTTTTGACAGCTTTATTTTGTATTTTTCGCAGACCTCAAGCTGATTTTCCCTGCCGAATTCTTTTGTTATATCATGAAGAATTGCCGCGGACTTTAATTTCTTCGCAAGATTTGCGTCGCACTCAAAAATCTCTGCGAGTTTCCCCGCTTCTTCCTCAACTCCGATAACGTGAACATATCTTTTTTCTTTGACAAAAGATTTTACGCATCCTCGCAGTCCGTCAAAATCGTCCCAGCTTATTTTATTTTTATTGCAGAACATAAATTTTTCTCTCTTTTATATAACCTAAAACCTCGGGACTGACATAATTTTCATAGCTTAAATCCCCTGATTTTATCTTTTTCCTGATTTCCGTAGACGATATTTCAAACGGGGTATTATATAGCATCTCGATTTTGTATCCCCGACCGGTTAAACTGTCGCGCATTTTTAAATCTTCCGATACTTCCGACGCGTCGTCATGATTTCTGAAAGCGACGGTAAACGTGCACATCTCAAGCAGTTCTTGATATTTATGCCAATGTTCGAGATATAAAAACATGTCGGAACCAATCAGAAAATATATTTGATTTTGTGTTTCAGGATAAATTTTTCTCAGGATTTTCAGCGTGTCAAAACTGTAGCTGAATCCCTCTTTTTTTACTTCAATATCCGAAATCTCTATATTATAATTTTTATATTTTTCAAAAGCAATCCGACACATTTCGAGTCTGCAAGCCGCCGAAATATTATCCTGAACGATTTTATGCGGCGGGCTATTGGCGGGGATTATAATAAGTTTTGACAATTTAAGCTTTTCGTAAAAATTAACCGCCGTAAGTTCGTGCCCTCTGTGAATCGGATTAAACGTGCCGCCAAAAACCCCGATTTTATTCATATAAATTATATAAAACAGCCTTTCTTTAATGAACTTCTGCCTGCGCGAAGCTCATTTACGATTTAATAACATTATACCACACCGTAATTTTTTTTAATACGACAATTTTTTTAATTTTTTAATAATTATTTTATACTTTCTATGATTTTCGATATATCTATTTTGTCTTTTTTTCTCGATTTTCTGTATAATATAATTTTTGAGCCGATAACCTGGACGACTTCGCTGTCTGTTTTTTCCGCCAGAATTTCAGCCGCTTCTTTTGGGGTATACGCCGCCGTTTCGAGAACTTTGATTTTTATTATTTCTTTTGCGTCAAGTGCAGCGCTTAACTGAATTATATAGTTTTCGTCTATTTCGTTTTTCCCCATTTGATACAGGGATTCGATATTTGCCGCAATAGATTTTAATTTTGCCCTCTGTTTGCTTGTGAGCATAGTTTTTTCGCCTTTCTGTTTTATTTTATATATTCGACGACTTTTTTCGCAAATTGTTCCGCCGCCATCGCCCTGTGACTGAATTTATTTTTTTCATCGGACGTCATCTGCGCAAAAGTTTTAAACATCGGAGGATAATAGAAAACCGGGTCGTACCCGAACCCGTTTGCGCCGTTCTTGCTGCTCAGAATAATCCCTTCGCATTTCCCGGAGACGCAGAAACTTTCGTCTTTTGAAACGACGCAATATAGCGCGCAGTAAAAATGCGCCGTTCTTTTTTCATTCGGCAACGATTTCAACTCGTCAAGCAGTTTGTTTATGTTTGCTTCATCGTCACCGCCGGAATATCTCGCCGAATATATTCCCGGCGCGCCGTTTAAATAGTCCACGCATAATCCCGAATCGTCGGCAAAACACATCATGTCGGTTTTATCAAATACAGCGCGCGCTTTTATTTCCGCATTTTCTTCGAACGTTTTGCCATTCTCGATTATTTCGTCTGTAAATCCTATATCTTTCAACGATAGAATTTCTATCTTTAAATCATCTGAATTTAGATTTTTGTTTATAAGCAGTTTCATTTCTGATTTCTTATGTTCGTTTCCCGACGCGAAAACTATTTTTATATTTTTCATAAAAATTTAATCCTTTTTGTTTCTTATAAAATTTATATTACGCAGACAAATTCGCGTATTATTATATTCTTCGCCGCATTTACACCCGCACTTTTCACAGTTTTTGTTTCTGTGAATAAACTTGAATTTAACTCTCTCCCAAGAAATCATAACAATAATACTAAATAAAACCGCGCAGATTACAATAAATAAAATCGGCGATTTTTCGCCTGATAAAAGTAATAATAACGGCGAGGTCATCATCGGCATATCCCAGCCGCGTATCGGACAGGTATAACAACATGCCAATTTTTTATTTTTTATTTCTTTTATTTTCCGAAGACTATATAAAAAATTAAATAAACAATAACGCGAAAAAAACAATATGTCCAATCCGAATAAAAAGTAAACTCCGGCGACATAAAAACCGTTATAAATTTTACAGCAGAATCTTAATACTAAACAAATACCGATAAAAAAAATCCAGATTATTATGGCAGTCTGCCGATATTTTCTATATTCGGTTTTCACCCAGTCAGATTTCATATATATTTGTTTAATATCTTTGTAATTATGATGATAAAAATATACGCGATAACCGCATTTAAAAATAGATATACAGCATATAAGTATTATTGCAAAATCAACAAATATATCATATATATTTAAAATTGAAATTATAAATAAGATAATTGCAAATATAATATAGAAAATCAAATTATATAATACAGCTGTTTTTTTACTTTTTAAAGTTATGATATATTTAAATATTTTATTGCTCCTATTCTTATTTACCGTTTAATGGGATAACTTATATCATTACTCCATGACAATAATTCTTCGCCAAATTGACCGATACATAATAAGCCTGCCGCCCATAAAAATGCTCTGTCACGCTCGCATATTTCATTGAGCGAAAGCCATTGAACTTCAGCTAGTATTTGATTATTTTCCGGAAGTTCCGGGTCTTTTCCCAACATAGGAATTTGCTCCCCAATATCGGCTTGAAATGTATATATACAGAAATCAAACGAATCAACGTATTCGCTTATTTTTTTTATTATTTTACCGGATACAAGACATTCTTCCTGCAATTCCCTTATGGCAGCCTGTTCGGGTGTTTCTCCTTTTTCAATGCCGCCGCCCGGCAAACAATGATTCCATTCGTTTTCGCTATGTTTATGTTTTACCATTAAAATTTTATTATCCCTAATAGCCAAACATTGCGCCCTTCCTCTATACTCCATATATGCTCCCGCTAATTTAATCAAAAAGCGCGTCGGCGAAATCTTTCGCGTCGAAATTTTCCAAATCGTCTATCTTCTCGCCTACGCCTATAAATTTTATCGGTATGCCGAGCTCGTGACGCACTGATATGACGACCCCGCCTTTTGACGAACTGTCAAGTTTTGTCAGCACAATCCCCGTAATGTTCGCGACGTTCTTGAATTCCCTCGCCTGATTTACAGCGTTCTGCCCAGTCGTCGCATCCAGAACAAGCAATGTTTCCATACTCGCGTCGGGGACTTCGCGTTTTACAACCCTCGAAATCTTCGCAAGCTCGTCCATGAGATTCTTCTTGTTGTGCAACCTGCCCGCCGTATCTATTATAACAACGTCGGTTTTTTTGCTTTTCGCCGACTGGAGCGCGTCAAACACCACAGCCGCAGGGTCTGCTCCCTCCTGATGTTTTATCATATCTACTCCCGCTCTGTCCGCCCAGACTTCGAGCTGTTCTATCGCGGCGGCTCTGAACGTGTCTGCGGCGGCGATTGTCACGGTTCTCTGCTCCCCGCGCATTATATTTGCGATTTTGCCGATTGACGTGGTTTTCCCCGCCCCGTTGATCCCGATTACAAGAACGACCGACGGTTTTGTGTCGATCTTCAACCCCTCGTTTTCGCCTATTATATCTGTTATAATCCATTTCAAAACTTCTTTTACTTCATTTCCGTCGGATAACTTACGCTCTTTTATCTCATAGCGCAAACGCCCTATTATATCCCCCGACGTCTTGACCCCGACGTCGGACGCTATCAATATCTCCTCAAGCTCGTCTAATAAATCCTCGTCCACTCTCACAAACGCTTTGAAAATAGTATTGACCTGATTAAAAACCGCGTCTTTCGATTTTTTCAGTCCCTGTTTCAGTTTATCAAATAATCCCATAATATTATGACAATGCCCCTATCTTTCTTTCTATCTCGTTTATATCCAGAATCAGATATTTCGATATACCCCTGTCCTGCATGGTTATCCCATACAATCTGTTTGCCGCTTCCATTGTGCCGCGTCTATGCGAAATTATTATAAACTGCGTGTTTGACGAATATTTTTTCAGATACGCCGCAAATCTGTCAACGTTCACTTCGTCGAGCGCGGCTTCTATCTCGTCCAGAATACAAAACGGCGCAGGATTTATTTTCAGCAACGCAAAATACAGCGCAATAGCGACAAACGCCTGCTCCCCGCCTGATAAAAGCGAGATATGCTTCACGTTTTTTCCGGGAGGCTGGACTTCAATTTCAAGTTCGCTTTCAAGTACATTCTGCGGATCGGAATATATAATCTCCGCATTTCCCCCGCCGAAAAGCTCAATAAACGTCTCTTTGAAACTCTCGTTTATTTTTTTCATAGACTGAGCGAAAACCGCTTTCATCTGCGTTTCAAGATTGTCTATTATTTTTTGCAGAGAGTCGAGAGAATTATTCAAATCCCCGGACTGCGTTTTCAAAAAAACATACCGCTCGTTCAGTTCCCTGAATTCTTCTATCGCGTTTACGTTCACATTGCCGAGTTTTTTGATTTCTTCTTTTAATTTGTTCAGTTCCCTGTTTACGTTTATATTTGATATATCTTCAGTTATATTAGATGTAAAATCTTTCGCGTCCGAAAAAGTCATTTCATATTCATTATAAAGCTGAGTTATAATATTATCTTCATCTCTTTCTTTTGCGTTTTTCAGAGCCTCGATTCTTGTCAATTCCCTGAATACAATCTCTTTTTCGGCGGTTTTTTCTTTGAGCAAATTTCTTGAATCGACGCTTTCTTTGTCAAGAGTATTTCTGTTGTTCTCATAATTTGCAAGTTCTTTGTCAAGATTTTTTTCGGTCTGTTCAAGATTTATTATCTCTTGTGCCAAAGATTTTATGTTCGCGTAAATTTTCTCCGTATGACTTTTCTTTTCCGCATTTTGACTTAATATTTTCTCGTTTTGATTTTTTAAATTTACCCTGATTCTGTTTAAATTTTCAAGACGCTCGTTCTCTATATTCTTATTGTTTAAAATACCCGCCAGAAACAGTTTTTTCTGATTTATTTTCATCACGGCGATTTCTTTTTCTTCGCTCAGTTTTTTGTGTTCTTCTTTAGCCGCATTTAATCTTTTGGAATTTTCAGCCAACGATTTATCTGCGTCATTCAATTTTAATTCAAGTTCATTCTTGCCGTACAAAATTAGTTTTTTCTCGTTTTCTTCAATCTCTTTTTCAATAGCTTCGAATTGCTCCGAATTTAAACTCAGAGATTTCGACTTTAAACTTATCTCAGATTCGATTTTATACAAATTATTTGTCTGCTCTCCCGATTTTGATTTTAAAACTTCGCTCCGCGCCGAAAATTCAGTTAAACTCTTAACTGTTTCGTCAATCTCTTTTTGCAGCTGCTTTTGTTTCTCCTGATACTGCGCGTTTTTCTTCTTCAGACTCTCGATTTCACTTTTGCCCGATAACAGCGACCCTCTTTTCGCATTGGACGAACCGCCTGAAAACGAACCGCCCGCGTTTACAACCTGACCGTCGAGAGTGACTATCCTGTATGCGTAGGACGTTCTTTTCGCTATTTTAATTGCGTCGTCTATATTTTCGCAGACGATAGTTCTGCCAAGAAGATACTGGACTATATCGTCGTATTTGACGTCGCACGAAACCAAATTGCTCGCAATATCTATAAACCCAGTAATCAATCCGGTTTTGCCCTGTTTATTGTTTTTATTATTCAGCATTTCTAATTTATCAAGCTCGATAAACCTGCCTTTTATTATAGATACCGGATAGAACGTCGCCCTGCCGAAATTGTTTTCTTTTAAATAATTAATCGCTTCTTTTGCAGCCTCTTCATCTTCCACAACGATATTCTGGACGTTTTGCGACAGCGCGGTCTCTATTGCCAAAGTGTATTCCGAATCGACGCTGATAAGCTGCGCGATTGTCCCGTGTATACCCCTTAACTTACCTTGCAGGATTTTTTTGACGCTTTCGGGATAACCCTCCAGATCTTCGAGAATATGCGTTAGCGACTGAATATATTTATTATTTTTCTCACATTCGAGATACAGCTCATCTTTTTCGCTCTTTTTATTTTTTTCGGATTTCTGGAGTTTGTTTATTTCAGACGTTATCCTGCCGAGTTCCCGCTCTGTCTCGGCTTTTTCAGTCTCCAATGTCTTTTTGTCTTCTTTCAGATTATTTAATTCTTTCTGGGTCTTGCTCTTAAAATCCTCATTTTTTAATATATCGGCTTTGAGATTTTCTTTCTTCTCCGTGATATGCTTTATTTCTGCATTTTTTTCCGAAATTTTTATTTTCAGCCCATTTATCTCCTCGTTCAATAAAAGAATTAAACCGCTGAGTTCTTCCGTATTTTTTAATTTCTCGGCGAGATTAAGCTCCACATGCTCCGAATACGAGGCAATATCCTCTATCTCCATTTCAAGATCGTTATATTCCGCATTTATCCTGTCGATAACCTCGTTTTTTTCTTCAAGTTCCCCTCCTATTTTTTCCGATTCGGCGGCATTTTCCCTGAACATAATAATATTTGTTTCAATTTCCGTGTCAAGTTTTGCCGTATCGTTTTTCAATATATCGATTTTTGATTTATTTTCCACTATATTGTCGTGCACTTTGGACTTTTCATTTTTCCTGTTTTCATAAGTCCGAAGCATTTCCTGTGTTTTATCGTACAAGCTGTCGATTTTCTCGTTTAATCTGTTTATCTGACTGTCAATGCTGTCATAATTTAACTTTGAAATCTCAAAATCTTCTAAAATTTTATTCAGTTCCGACTTTATTTTTTCTATCGATTTAACCCAGACGTAAATTTCAAGAGATTTCTTTTTATCGTACAAATCAAGATATTTTCTTGCTTTTTCAGCTTCTATACTCAAAGGCTCGATTCTGCCTTCGATTTCAGACAGTATATCTTTAACTCTCGTAAGATTCTCTTTTACGTCCGAGAGTTTCTTTTCCGCTTCTTCTTTTTTATACCTGTACCTCGATATTCCCGACGCTTCTTCAAAAATACTTCTTCTGTCGTCGCTTTTTTTTGCGATAAGCTCCGCTATTTTCCCCTGACCGATTATGGAATATCCTTCTTTGCCCACTCCAGTGTTCAAAAAAAGCTCGTATATATCTTTCAGTCTTATACTTTTGTCGTTCAGAAAATATCCGCTCTCCCCCGAACGGAAAAGCTGTCTTGTTATTTTTATTTCGCTGTAATCGCACTCGACAACTTTATCCGAATTGTCGATGATAAGCGAAACTTTCGCAAAACTCGACGGCTTAATCTCTTTTGTGCCGCCGAAAATAACGTCTTCCATTTTTGCCCCGCGCAAAACTTTCGACGACATCTCGCCGAACACCCACCTCACCGAGTCGGATATGTTCGATTTCCCGCTTCCGTTCGGACCTATAATCGCCGTTATTCCCTTTTCAAAATTTATAGACGTTTTTGCGGGAAACGATTTAAATCCAGCCAATTCTACAGTTTTTAAATACACTCTGGTTAATACCCCCGACTGTTATTTTATAATTATATTATACATCTCTTTTATGTCGTTATTTTCAACAATTTCTATATTTTTAAAATTTTCTCTCAGTCTCAGTATATTTTTTCTCTTATGTCCTACGATTTTTGACATATTTGTTTTCGCAGTTTCAATTACGAATTTTCTTTCTGCGTTTTTGATTTCCGTCAGTTCTTCAAACAAACTGTCGTATATAATCTCGCTTTCGACAAGTTCGCCGAATGCCGGGTGATACGGACCTATACAAGCATTTACGTTTACATCATCCGAAGAACACAGACCCATTCTCAGAATTTCTATATTGTTTAAATCGAATATCTTCTTGATTTCTTTTGCCCTGTAAAGCGCATCATCTATACTTATGGGCGCGTACATATTTTGTTCATATATCTTGTAAAGCATTGTATTTTGCAGAATAATTGTCGGGTATATTCTCGCCGAATTTATACCGAGTTTCACAAGCATTTTCGCCGTTTCTATGTCTTTTTCCCTGTCTGATTCAGGCAATCCGAGCATCATCTGCCCTGTCAGATTTATACTGACAGATTTTATAATTGCGCACGCTCTTTCCGTATCTTTTACTGTGTGCCCTCTTTTGCACGCAGTCAAAACCTCGTCGAACATGCTCTGAATCCCAAGTTCTATTGATTTTACTTTGTGTTTCAGTAAAATTTCAACTATTTCTTCGGAAATATAATCCGGACGCGTAGACAGTCTTATACCGCTTATAAAGTTATATTTATTTATATATTCGTTCGCAATCTGTAGAAATTCAAGCATTTCTTCTCTCTTAAGTCCGGTAAACGAACCTCCGAAAAAAGCGATTTCCGTATCGACAGAATTACTGTCAATACGGTTAAAGTTTGAAATAATATCAATAAATTTTTCGATAGTTTCCCGCGCTTCTTTTACTCCCGCGCTTTCAGACCGTCCGGTTATAACTTTCTGATTGCAGAAAACGCAGTCGTTTTTGCATCCGGAGTGCGTGATAAACACAGGTATGTTGTAATGTTTTTTCATATCTTCTTTAATTTTTTAAATTATTACGCAAGTATTTTCTTACGGTATCCCAATTCGGTTCCCATTCTTTTAAGATAAAACTTTGACAGCCTAATGCCAAGTGAAGCTCATTATCATCCCATCTATCCCCTATTCCGGCGGCAAAATCAAATTTATTTTTCAGATTTATTACGATATTTATCCGTTCCTGCTGATTTTTACCCAAATATACATAGCCGTCGGGAAAGCCGGTTTCTTTTAACCATTTTTTTGTAATATCAACATACTTGTCGGGACGCGCTCCGATATAAATCAGATGATATGTTTCAGCCAGTTCTCTTATAAATTCCACGCTGCCATTAGTAGCAATATCTTTCAATATGTTTTTGTCCGAAAAAATTCGTCTTTGCCAATTAATGGGATTCTATGGCGCATATCGCATATTGTGCCGTCAAGAAATACCAAAATAGCTTTCATAAGTATTGTCCTTTTCAAATTTTTCTGCTTTTAAAAACCTCATACGCTTCGTCCCACGTCGAATTGCTGAAACCCGCTGCTCCCTGCTCATTTTTAGACGCCGCAATCTGCCGCGCAATTTCAAACAATATTGCTATATATTCTCTGCCCTCTTTTAACGATAAATAAACAATTTCACTGTATATCACGCTTTTTTCATATAACAGTGACTTTTTTGACTCGTTAATAACGGATTCAACATCATATTCCACCCTTTTTTCTGTCACATCAAATCCGCAGTCCGTTATTTCGAGAATTGTGTAAGGAGCGGCAGTGTTAAAATCAAGAGGCAGTCCGCACGAACCCGGATTTATGATTAACTTATCGCCGCAGTAACAATACGCCTGTAAATGATTGTGACCGAACACTATTATATTTGCGTCAATCTGTTCAATCTGATTTTTTATTTCGTCGCGATTTACCGCATCTCTAAAATCTTCTAAAAACTGCTCGTGTGAAAACGGCTTTTCAAGCATTCTTTTCAAGAATCCAGAACTGCTGAATAATTCCCTTACCGGCGACAGTCGCGGAATATATTCCGGGAAATGATTGACATATATAGAAACATCTGGATTTACCCGGATATAACATTCGTTATTTAATCCGTTCAAAAAATCATATACATAAGGCGACAACTCCCGAAATGTCTGATACACATTTCCAAACTGATTGAGCGTCCAGTTGTCCTGATTGTCATTTGCCAAACCGTTCAGACGTATCTCTTTATTGCCTTTGACAATATATGCGTTATCCAGATTCATCAGCAATTTTGCGACTTCATTCGAAAATGGCAAATCAAAAATATAATCGCCCGCAAAAATAAATTTCTCCACGTTATTTGAAACAGCGTCGTCAACTACGCTTGCAAGCGCGGGATAGTTCCCATGCACATCTGATATAATTGCTACTTTCATCTTTGCACTCCTGAATTTCAATACCCAAATAACGCCAACGCTTCTTTTGCGGCGTTCTGCTCCGCGACCTTTTTCGAGCGTCCCTTGCCCTCTCCCACTACGTTATTGTTTAACACAGCCTGAACTTCAAAAACTTTCTCGTGGTCGGGACCGCTCTCGCGTATCAGATTATATTCGAGAACTTCCCCGTTGTTCTGCTGGATTATCTGCTGCAAAAGACTTTTATAATCTTTTACATCGCCCTCTTTTACTATATCATCCACAGGCTTTTCTATAAACTTCAGCAAAAATTTCTTTGCCGCAGGCAATCCTCCGTCAAGAAACACAGAGGCCAAAACAGCCTCGAAAGCGTCGGCGAGAATTGATTTTCTTTTCCTGCCGTTTGACGCTATTTCACCGTGCCCCAAAAACAAAGCATCTCCGAGTCCCAATGATTCCGCAAAATTAAAAAGCGAGTCCTCGCAGACTATTGACGCGCGGATCTTTGTAAGCTCTCCTTCTTTATAATCTTTGAGCTTTAAGTATATATACTCCGACGTTATCAGCGCCAGAACCGTATCGCCCAAAAATTCCAATCTCTCGTTTGATTCCGATTTCCCGCCTTTTGACTTTAACTCGTTGGCATATGACGAATGGGTCAGAGCGTTTGTAAGAAGAGAAATATTTTTATATTTATATCTCAATTTTTTTTCAAAATTTTCAAGATTATTTTCTGTACTAATTGTTTTGTTATTCTCCATCAACAAGTTTTATCCTTAATTATACCATATTATATATTTATATATTGTGATTATTTGTTTATCTGACTTTGTATTTCTATTTCTTCGACAAGTTTAGTATCTATACAGAATTTCGCTTGCCTTATCGCATTCTTGACGGCTCGGGCGTCGGAACTCCCGTGAGCTTTTATCACGGGCTTTTTCACGCCCAAAAACGGCGCGCCGCCGTATTCCGCAGGATCTAACGATTTTTTAAACTCGTTCATAGAATCTTTTACCAAAACTGCCGAAACTTTTGTGAATATATCTTTTAAAAACATGGATTTAAGCTTTTTGCCCATGAACGAACCGAACCCTTCAGTAAGTTTCAGAATTATATTGCCCGTAAATCCGTCGGTGACTAAAACGTCGCTGGGACGCATCGTAATATCGCTGCCCTCAATATTGCCGACAAAATTTATTGTTTTAGTTTCGGACAGTAGTTTATACGCCTCGACATGCTCCGCCGTGCCTTTGCTTTTTTCCGCCCCGTTATTGACAAGTCCGACTGTCGGCGATTCTATACCGAAAATTTTTTTCATATATATCGAACCCATAAAACCGAACTGTTTTAAATATTCCGCTTTTATGTCTACGTTCGCGCCCGCGTCAATCAGAAGCGTCTTTCGTTCAAACGGGAGTACAACCGCCAAAGCCGCCCGTTTTATATCTTTTATACATTTTACTATAAGCGTTGCTCCGGCGAGTAAAGCCCCGGAATTCCCCGCTGATACAAGCGCGCCGTATTCGTCGGTTTTATCGTCGGCGAGCATTTTAAGCGCGATTCCCATAGACGAATCTTTGTTGGCTCTTACGACGGACACCGGGTCGTCTTCCATTGTTATCACTTTTTCAGTATGTACAATTTCCGTATTTTTATTTAATATATCAGATAGATTATTTTCGCTAATAATCCTGTTTATTTTTTTCTCGTCACCGACAAGAACTATATTTACATTGAGTTCCTGAACTGCCAGCGCCGCTCCTTTTACAATTTCGAGAGGAGCCTTATCTCCTCCCATAGCGTCCACAATTATTTTCATAAACTTATAATCTCTTTCATGCAATGTAGATTTTCTGAATTTAATCCTCTCAATATTATACTATATTTTTCTATATTAATCAAGAGATTTTTAATATTTTTTAGAATAACCGCACAACTTTATTTTTTATAACTTTAGTATATAGTTGCGAATCCGTTCGGGTTTCCCCAGCGTATTTTATTTTATGTAAAAGATATTCTTAGAATAAGATTTATCTTGACATCGTTTATCATTTGATGATATGATATATAAATACAAATATTTTACAGAGAGGAAAAATATCATGGGAAAATTATTAGAAGAAAGCTACCCATTAATTATTAATTCAGTTTCAGAAATCAACGAAGTGGTAGCAATCGGGAAAAGCGGCAGAAGTAAGCTGCCTGAGCATGGCGAAAGCGACATAGATATATATGTTTTTTGCAGCCGGATTCCTGAAATAAAATCACGGAAAGCGGCGATTGACAGACTCGGAAACGTTATTTCCAGCGCAAATTACAGCGAACGAGGCGGAAGATTTTGGGGGACGATAGATTTCCTGTTTGTAGACAATACCGATATATGCCTTATGTACTTTACCACGGCAGAAATGGACAAAGAAATTGAATTGGTGCTGAACGGCACACATTTAGACAGGGAAGAAGAATCCTTCTATCCGACAGGACGCTGTGCGACGATGCTTTCTATATGCGAACTGAATGATAAGTCAGGTTATATTGCCAGGATGAAAGAACATCTGTCTGTTTATCCGCAGGAACTTTCAATCCGCTTGTTTAATCACCATATGCGTCATGACGGTGAGGATTTTGACCGTGCCGTTTCAAGGTCGGATGTTTTGTTTTACCATGCAGTTGTGGAAAATGCTATAGACCATTTTCTTCAAGCACTATTTGCACTCAATAAATGTTTTTTCCCAAGCAGGAAACGCACAATAGGGTTTATTAATGGTTTTGATATAAAACCGTTAAATTGCGCAAACCGATTACTTCAAACAATCGAATTGGGGGCAAAGCCAGAAACATTATCCGATTCTTATGCTGTATGGTATTCGCTTTATAAGGAATTATTTGATTTGGGAAACCATGCCGAATAAGCATTATATAAAACTATACGAGACATAGTTGTTCAGAACAACTATGCCTTTTTTGTTTTCCAAGATTTCATATAATCAACCGAAATTTCCGCGATTCTTTGTTTGACCGCTTTTTTCCCGCCCTTGACTTTTTCATAAGTTTTAGGATTTTCGATTATCCCGAAGTTTGCGCTCATCGGCTGGAATTTGCCGGTTTCTATATTTTCGTCGCTGATATAATGCGCGAGCGCGCCTATTACCGTACATTTCGGGAAAACGAAATCACTGCCGTATATTATTTTTTCAGCCGCCGCTATTCCCGCGGCAAAACCGGAGCTTGCGGATTCTATATATCCTTCCACCCCAGTTATCTGTCCTGCAAAATATATATTCGGCAGTTTTTTTAAATTATAGCTTGCGTCCAACAATTTCGGCGAATTTATATACGTGTTTCTGTGCATTACCCCGTATCTTAAAATTTCGCAGTTTTTAAGAGCGGGAATAAGCGAAAATACTCTTTTCTGCTCAGAAAATTTTAGATTTGTTTGAAATCCCACAATATTGTACATAGTCTTTGCGCTGTCGTCCTGACGCAGTTGCACGACGGCGTACGGCTGTCTGCCCGTCCTTTCGTCGATAATTCCCACAGGTTTCATGCATCCGTATAGGAGAGTTTCCTCGCCGCGCCTTGCGGCGGTTTCTACCGGCATACACCCCTCGAACACATTTTTTTCGATATATTCGCGCTCAAAATCGTGAAGTTTCACCGTTTCCGCATTTACTAACTCCCTGTAAAATACTTCATATTCTTCTTTTGTCATAGGACAGTTTATATAATCTTTATCACCCTTATCATATCTTGAAGCGTAAAACGCGCCCGAAAAACCTGAAAAATCTATAGAATCCAAACTGATGATAGGCGCGGCGGCATCGAAGAAAAATAAATATTCTTCCCCTAAAAGATTTTTTATAGAATTTTGCAGACTTTCAGAAGTCAGCGGACCCGTCGCGATTATGACGGTTTCACTGTCGAATCTGCCTAAATCTGTAATTTCTTCGTTTATTATTTCTATGTTCTTATTGCTTTTTATCTTATCCGTTATATATTCGGCAAACTTTTCTCTATCCACGGCTAAAGCCCCGCCTGCCGGGACTTGAGTTTTATATGCCGCTTCGATTATAAGACTGCCTCCGGTTTCGAGTTCTTTTTTCAGAAGTCCGATTGCGTTTTCGACGCTTTTCGCCTTGAACGAATTTGAACAGATAAGCTCCGCAAAATTTTTATTTTTATGCGCGGGGGAATATTTGCTGGGCTTCATATCAAACAGTCTGACGCGAATCCCGCGGACTGCAATCTGCCACGCCGCCTCGCACCCCGCAAGTCCCGCGCCTATTATATTTACAATATTATCTTCAATAATTTTTATCCTCCGAAATTATTTTGTAACGTATATATTGCTTATTAAGTTATGCTTGTATGGGAAACAAAATGTACATTTCAACGTCCTTTCCTTCAAATGCTCCGATGGGATATACTTCAATCTCAAAATCATCATAAATCATTATTTCGTTTGTTTTCGCCCATGATCTTATTTCATCATGGTTTTTAAACAGGTCTTCCATTTTACGGCATGAATATTTAATATATTTTCCTGTCGGCACGACAAAAGAAGCCCAGTTTTCTTCTAAAACCCCTATTTTCGCTACTGCGCAGCCTGCGATATATTTGTGCTTATTTGTAAGTAGATAAGCATTAACCCCATAATCTACAAGCGGAACGACTGCGTTTTCAATCCTATTCCGATATTTTTCATCATAAGTGTTCCACATTTTCTCAAGGCTTTCTATGGTTGCAGGCAGTCCTAATTTATGATAACTTAGTCCAATTACTTTAATTTCCTCCTCAATTGTGATGACTTCAATATTCATATTTCACCTCGTTCAAAATATAAATTCTCTGCATAACTATAAATTCAAATCTTTATCAAACTTTCTGATTTACGCCTGCATCTTTTAATATGCCGTTTGCGGTATGCCTGTTTTCAATTTTATCAACAACGGTAAACGCTCTGCCGTTAATAGGGCTATACCACATCTTATGCGAGCCCTTTCCGCGTCGAAGAAAATAACAGCCATGAGCGGACAATAAATCCAATACCTGTTTTGTATAATCAGCCATTATGCGGAAACCTCCACATTCATACTGATTATACGTTCTGTCTCAATTTTTATTTTAATTTCACCGCTATAACCAAGTTCATTTTCCGCTATATCACACATAGCGATTTTAACTCTTTCAAGTAAAGCATCAAATGAACCATGGTCCAAAGTCAAAGCAAATTTGTCGCAAGACGATGTTGCAAGCCAAATTTTTTCATCATCATACCATGTAAATTTTACTACAAATTCCATTATAATTTACTCCTTTTGTACTATAAATTTAATACTCAGTTTCTTGTTTCTCCACTTTTTCTTCTTTTTCTGTTGTTTCCGATTTTTCCTGATAGCCGCACTCTTTATTGTAGCAGTATATTATGTCTTTGCCTTTTTTCTGAAGCATCAGACCGCCGCATTTCGGGCATTTTTTTTCGACGGGCATATCCCAGACAGAGAATTTGCACTCCGGGTATTTTTCGCAGCTGTAGAAACACATCTTCTTTTTGCCGTACTTTTTCAACAGCTTTCCACCGCACAACGGACAGTTTGCATTTACCGTCTCGACGTTTACCGGCTTTGTATTCTTGCACTTGGGATAATTTGAACACGCGTAAAAACTCCCATACCTGCCTTTTCTTATGACCATTTCAGACCCGCACAATTCGCATTTTATATCTGTTTTCTGCACTTCAGCCTGTTCTTCTTTTTTGATTATATTGCCGTTTCTGTCAAGCGGCATAGTAAACTTGCACTCGGGATAATTCGGACAAGCCGCGAATTTGCCGAACCTGCCGTTTTTGACTATAAGATTTTTACCGCAGTTTTCGCATTTATAATCTATCTCCGTATCGGGAACTACTATTTCTTCTTTGCCTATGTTAATTTCGGCTTTTTCGAGACTGTCTTTGAATCCTGCATAAAATTTATCCAGGACGCTTATATAGTTTACTTTGCCTTCTTCCACTTCGTCAAAATCCTCTTCCATTTTCGCCGTAAATCCGTAATTTACTATATCCTGAAAATTGTCTTTCATTACATGCGTCGTGACTTCCCCGAGAGGAGTGGGTTTGAGGGATTTCCCCTCCCTTTCGACATAATCTCTCTGGATAATAGTAGTCAGGGTCGGGGTGTATGTGCTGGGTCTGCCTATACCCTGTTCTTCGAGGGCTTTTATAAGCGACGCTTCCGTATATCTGAACGGCGGCTGAGTGAAATGCTGCGAGGGCGTAAGTTTATTCAGAGCGACTTTTTCGCCTTCTTTCAGCTCCGGCAATTTTGATTCTTTCTCTCCGGTATTTCCCGGATTGTCGAAATTTTCAAAACTGTCCTTATCTTCTTTTTTGTCGGTCTCGTCCGTAGTTTCCTCGTATATAGTCAGAAATCCCGGAAACTTGACCGTATATCCCGACGCTTTGAATACATAGCCGTTTTTTGTGTCGGATATATCGGCATTCACTGTGTCCAAAACCGCCGACTGCATCTGACTTGCCAGAAATCTGTCCCAGATTAATTTATAGATTTTAAACTGGTCCGCCGTGAGAGACTGTTTTATAGCTTCCGGTTCAAACTCTTTTCCCATATGCGACGGGCGTATCGCTTCGTGCGCATCCTGCGCGTTCTTCTTGGTCTTATATTCTTTCGGGGTTTCGGGATAAAATTTTTCGCCGTACTTGTCCAGAATATATTCTTTTGCCCCGTCTCTTGCCTCGTTTGATATTCTGAGGGAATCCGTTCTCATGTAAGTTATAAGTCCCTGGGTTCCGGATTTGCCGCCAAGATTTACACCTTCGTAAAGTTCCTGCGCGGCTTTCATTGTCCTGCCGGACTGAAAATTAAATTTTTTGTTTGCCTCCTGCTGCAAAGTCGAGGTTATAAACGGCGGAGCGGGATTTTTATACCTCACGCCTTTTTTCAGCGATTTTACAAAATATTCAGAGCCGTCCAAATCTTTTAAGATTTTATTTGTCTCATCTTCGTTTGACAGGTTTATTCTGTCTTTTGAATCGCCGAAAAATTTCGCCTCGAAATTCTTCTTTTGCGAATTGGCGAAATCGCCGATTATATTCCAATATTCTTCGGGCTTGAAATTGCGTATTTCCTCTTCGCGCTCGACTACGAGGCGGGTTGCGACGGACTGAACGCGTCCTGCCGAAAGACCGCTTTTTATATTTTTCCATAAAAACGGGCTGATTTGATATCCGACGAGTCTGTCTATGATTCTTCTCGCCTGCTGTGCGTCTACGAGATCCATATTTATTTTGTCAGGCTTTTTTATAGCGTCTTTGACCGCCGTTTTTGTGATTTCATTAAACCGGACTCTCTGGGCTTTTTTTGCGTCTATGCCCAAGACTGCCGATAAGTGCCACGCGATAGCTTCGCCCTCTCGGTCCGGGTCGGTCGCGAGAAATATATTGTCCGCGCCTTTTGTCTCTTTTTTTAAGTCGTTTATCAGCTCGCTTTTGCCGCGTATATTTATATACTGCGCTTTAAATTTATTGTCTGTATCCACTCCGAGCTTACTTTTCGGCAGGTCTCGGATATGTCCCTTTGACGCTATAACTTTATAACCGCTTCCTAAATATCCCTTTACTGCGTTCACCTTTCCAGGCGACTCAAGTATAACTATATTTTTCAATAGAATACCTCCATTTTATCGTTTTTTCAATTAAATTATGTACTACAGATTCATAAAACTTTCGCTTATTTTATAATAATCCCCCGGCAAAGACGTTATTATCCCATAAATTTCAAGAAAAGTCAGGGTGTTTATAACGTCTGATATAGACATATTTTCCCCAGATATGTCGTCCGGGTGAAGTTTTTCTTTTTTTCTTGCGTAAAATATTTCAAAAACCCTGAGTTCTGTTTCGTTCAATATTATTTTCAGAGCCGATAATTTTTCCGAAAGAGTAAATTCTGTTTTTACGGCATTGACCATTTCGGCGCTAACAGTATTTGCCGTATTTACGACCGCCGCCGATTCTTTTATCTTGTTCGCCATTTTATTTATAACACTTTTGTTTTCTTTATTATTCTCTTTATACTCTTTGTTTTTATAATAATTTACTTTATTATTATAATATCTGCTTTTTTCGATATTTATTCTGTGGCTGTATAAATGTTCGTATTCGGATAGAATATCATACGCGTCGGTAACTATGCCCGCCTGATTTTTCAGCAGTCCGTTTGTACCCCAGCTGTTCGGCGAATTTATATTCCCCGGCACTGCGTACAATTCCCGTCCCTGAAACAGAGCCGTTTTTGCCGTGATAAGCGCGCCGCTCCTGTTATCTGCCTCGACTACGAGAACTGCCTGACAAAGTCCGCTTATTATCCTGTTTCTGACCGGGAAATGCGCGCCTTTCGGCTCTGTTCCCGGGACATATTCAGTCACAATAAGCCCTCTCTCTATAATCCTGTCCATTAACGCTTTGTTTTCCGGAGGATATGCCCTGTCGATTCCGCAGCCGAACACTGCGATTGTAAAACCTCCGGCGATAAGACAGCCTTTGTGCGAAGCCGAATCTATTCCGTTTGCCATTCCGCTGACTATAACCGCGCCGCAGGACGCAAGCTCTTTTGCAATCTCATATGCCGCGTATTTGCCGTAATCCGTCATTTTCCTCGTGCCCACCATCGCAACGCACAGATTGTCGTCTATATCCGGCAGTTTGCCTCTGTAATATAAAACGACCGGAAATGCGCGTATGCTCCGCAATCTTTTTGGATACAGCTTGTTGTCGCAGTTTAACACAGACACGTTGTTACGAGAGCAGAATTCGAGTATTTTCTCGCACTCGTCCGTATTTTTATCAGCCAGTCTTGACAGTATATGCTCGTCCGTTTCAAAGTTGCATTTGTTTTTGAGTTCGTCCTCATCGGCTTCGTATATTTTTTCGGCGTTGTCAAAACTCATAAGCAGTTTCTGGGGAATGGGGCTTCCCGCTCCGCAGGCAAGCGACAGCCATATATAATACAAATCTTCAGTCATATTTTTTGCACACTCCTTTTTTATTTTACTTATATTTAAAATAGAAAATGTTTATTTTCATGCTTCATTTTTATATTTCAGTTTTAATATATCTAAATATTCAGGATATTCACAATCATTAAAAAAAGTCTGAAATATATGACAATCCAATTCTAACGCATCATTGCCGACAAAGGTATCGGTTAAAATAAATTCGCCAATGTTTTCATTATAAAACAGTCCGCCATTTACATAGTATTGAAATGCCGAATAATTATTTATCGCAAGGAAAAGATTTGCGACTGATAAATGTAAATTTCGATGAAGTCTGGGACGCGGAGCACCTTTGGACACATCGGTATCGTCAAGTTGATACATTTTTCTCGGAACTGCACCAAAAAACAATTTTACATTATTGGAATAAATCATACCTTCTCGCTTTGAAGCGGCAGGAACAGCGATTCTTACAGGGTAGTCCCGAAAACATTTTGGTATATAATGAGGCTCTCCATAGGATACCACTTCATAACAATCTTCTAAATCAACATCAATAACTTTTATTTCATACCGTTTCAGTATATCTTCCAAACCGGAAGCAATCAGATTATCCTTTAAATATCCGTTTGCCCCTTCTGTTATTGCACACCTGCCGCCATTTTGATAAATATAAGTAACAAGTGTTTTTAAAAGCGTCATATCTGTTCGAGGGAGATTTTTACTATAAATTCGCGATAAATTTATTTTTATAAGAACATTTTTATTATTAATTTCATTTTTCAATCCGATTTTTTCAAAATTTTCAAATAATCCTTGATTGTTACTGCTCACCAAGAACATAAAAAACCCCCTCGTTATGTTATAGAATATAAATTCTCTGCATTTACTCTAATTTAAACGGCTAAATAACGCAAGTCAAATTTCAATCCATTTGTAGTGCGCAGAATATTTTTTATTGATTGAACTTCTAAAATCTCTTTCCCTAAGCAGCATTTAACTTCATTTGTATCCTGCTCTATATACCAATGTTCTGTATTGCTTGAACTTGAATATAAATCGTATTTGAATTTTTTTCGCCGGCGGTGTTGCCATCGGACCAAACCTCAACTATTAAATCAGGACACCCCGCTGTTCTCGTTCTTCTTTTATTTTCCACATAAGGATTTTTATGAAATAATATAAAATCAGGCTGAACATATTCTAAATCATCTATTGTTTTTGCTTTAAAATCATTTATGTTTTTGATATTTTTTATATCAATCAGCGATGCCGGTTCAGGTTTTATTCTTGACCCCCAATATACTAACGCGCATTCTTCCTGCAATGCGTTGACTTCATTTTTTCTAAGCATATCTACTATTTCACTGAATAATGTGCCGGTTATTCTGTTATGTCTTACAGACGTAGCCATTTGCATATAATTATCCATGATTTGCCCTCCTGCCCTAATATTTTTTTATTTATTTTGCTTTCTCATTTCCCACATAATAATCGCCGCCGCCGCCGACACATTCAGCGATTCGCTGTTTTGATTTATCGGGATAATTATTTTTTCATCGCATAAATTCACAATATTATCACACAGACCGTTTCCCTCGTTGCCGAATATGACGGCTGTTTTTGAATGAAGTTTTACTTTTTCTATTGAAGTTGAATTTTTACCCAAATAAGTAGCAAATATATTATATCCGTTTTTTTTCAAATTTTCAATCTCTGAATACAAATTTTTACAAATTTTTATATTTTGCTTAAAAATCGCTCCCATAGCCGCTCTTTGAGTCTTACTGCTATATATATCGGCACAATCCTCAGATAAAATAATATCAACATCGCAAATTGCATAAGCCGTCCTTATAATAGTCCCGACGTTTCCCGGATCTCTGACCGAATCCAATACAATAACCGGCTTATTATAATTTATCCCGATATTTTCCTGCATTTTGTCTTTTTCAATAACGCACATGACACCCTGAAATGCCTCTTCGTCCGTTATTTTTTTATAAACCTCGCCTGTTACCTCAATAATCTCACAATTTTCACATTTCCTGACAATATCTTTTATATCTGTATCGTTAAAAATACTTTCCTCGACGATTATGCTCTTTATTCTGGATTTATACCTCGACCCCATAGCTTCTTTCAATAATTTTACGCCGTCAACATAAAACAAATTTTTTTCAGTTCTGTATTTTTTCTGTTTCAGTTTCGCAGTCTCGATTATAAAATCATTGTTTTTGCTCGAAATAAATTTCACATTTCCCAAACAATATATCTCCTTAAAATAATTTAAAAAATTACTTTTCCAATATCAATACCGAAATATTGAAAATTGTCAATAAAATTAATTTTCAACTAATACTATACAATTAAATAACCGATTTAATTTTTTCATATAACGCAATCAAAACGAATTTGTAAGAATTATCAATTTTC